>Ga0265298_10001663_pt1 | contig 32714 bp, 66 predicted proteins | sample AusTroGonzalo_MG_3_FD_193486 | JGI IMG/M metagenome (GOLD analysis project Ga0265298, IMG submission 193486) | Bovine rumen microbial communities from tropical cattle in Woodstock, Queensland, Australia - Gonzalo_01 | ecosystem: Host-associated > Mammals > Digestive system > Stomach > Rumen ... | reverse complement strand
GTTTCTTAATGGCGCCAGCGGCCTTATCTCCAACTACCCACATACCATTCTCGCAAGGAGCATTAATGGTAAATTCATTAGATAGTGGAGTTTGGGAAACTACCATTCCAGTCTTTGGGAAAGCAACCTGATTAAGCTCTAGGGTTGCATATAGCTTCTCGCCAGGGCGATACTTGCTAGAATAGCTATTAGCACTTGTTAGTGGAAATCTTGTTAGAGCCATAATATTTTCCCTCCTTAATTTTTACGATACTTTTCCATAAATAACGCGAATTGAGTTTGTTCTGGATCTGGTAGTGGGACTTTCTTAACTTCACCGCCAGTCATTTGCTTATTGGCAAAAGCAATTGCCAACTTGCTCTCCAATTCATCATATGAGAAGTCATTAATCATATCTTTAATTGGACTAATTTCTTCTTCTGATAGAATTTTTTCATATTTTTCTACTAATCCATTTTTACGATTATTTTCAACTTCAACAGCTTGAGCTTGATAAGTTTGTAAAGAAGTCTATAATTCTGCATTAGTAGAACGTAGAGTTTCTAGTTCAGTGTTGGCACTGTTCTGGAAAGCTTCTAATTCTTCAATTCGTGCCTGAGCAGTATTTAAATTTTCTTGTAGTTGATTGTAGGATTCTTGTAACTCATTAAATTGAGTTTGTAAAGTCTCAAATTCAGAAGGTTCAGTAGAAGTTTCTTCTACCTGTTCGACAGTTTCAACAACTTCAAAATTCTCTTCAACCACAGGTTCAGTAGTCTCTGTTACAGTAGACTCTTCTACAGTTGGAGTTTTTTCTTCAAAGTTCTCTGAAACAATTGTTTCTTCATTTTGAGGATCTACAACTTGAGTTTCAAGCTCCTGATTTTCAAAATCATTCATTGGTTGTTCTCCTCCTTCTTTATTTTCTTCCGCCTCTTCAACTACTGTCTTGAGGTCTGACAAAAGTGAAGAGAACTTTTCAATTTGAGTATTATATATGTCATCATTCTTTGAGAAGAATGAGGATACCGAAAAACAAGGTTCATGCGCGCCAATAATACAAAAGCTAGACATTTTACCAGTAGTATAAACGAAGTATTCTTCATCACCAAAACGCGCCCAATCGCCTTCAATAGTTTTAGGGTCTAATTCCATACTTTGATGCTAGCCTAAAACTTTACATGCTTCTTCAAAATATTCAGTAAATAATATTACAGAAAAAACAGCATATTCTCTAGTTACACCATCAGTATCTGTAAAAGGCTCCCATCCAAGGAAACTTTCTATATAACCGTAACCATTTGCTAAAGTTGGCCCAGTATGTGAGGCCCAAGTTTGCTCGCTAGGGTCAAAAAACCCTACAACAGGAACATTGCCGCGAGTAGCAGACTTGATTAAATAATCAGCATATTCATCAGTAATATATGAACCATTGCGATTTTTATATTTATAAAATGCGCCAACTTTTAAACGACTAATAGTAGAATTTTCAGTACTTGCGATTTCTTGGACAGGAGAATTTATAATAATAGCTTCATCAAAATAAATTGGTATTTGCTTATTCATAATTATTCTCCTTAACCGCCAGCAGCTTTAATATTCGCTTGCGTTTTTTCTGATTTTTGTTCATCAGGAAGTTCTGGACGGCCTCCCTTATTATTTAAGTCGCCACTCTTTTGTTTATTATCAGTTTTTTGTCCCCCAGAATTATTTTTTTCTTCCGAAGCAACTTCTCCACCTGGAGTAGTATAAGAAGATTGTAATGGTATCATTTTTTCAGACATTTTTAAAAATTCATTTTCAAAATCCATTAAACTAATTTGATCACGCTGCTTAATACCCATTACTACGCCCGCAAACATTTTAGAATAACCATATTGCGCGGCTCTAAAATAATTAGATTGAATATCTTGTCTATTAAACACGGTTGTAGGGATAATTTCAAAATCAAAAGTTAAACCTTGGCGATTAAATCTTTTATTCAAATGAAACTTAATCCAAGTTTCATATTCATTTAAAAAAGAAATCATCAATGCTTCATCTTTCTTAGTAGAATATGCTAATGAAGAACTGCCATCAGCATTAAATAAAATAGCACTTCTTCCTAAAGCATCATAAGCATTATTACGGTATTTATCAATTCTATCTTTAGACTAAGTTGCTGCGGAACTATTTTGTAAGTCCTCCAAACTAGTTTCTCCAAAAGTAGTTAATACATCAACAGTATCAATTTCACTTAGCATACTAGCTACAGAAGCATGAATATCAGCAACCTCTTCTAGTGGAAAGACCAATTCACCATCTTTATCAGTTGGCATTTTTTGAATTAATAATTTATAAAGTTCATTTTCATCACGTTTTTCTTCACGCGCAACCGCATCTTCTAATTTTTTTAATTGTGGTATACTCGCAACTAACATAGGCATTTGATCATCAGAATGTGTAAAACACACTCCACCATTTTCAGCAGGAATCATAATCCAAGGATCTTCTACTTTATGTAAATCAAAATATTCATGCCAAGCATTACGAACAATAAGTGGGAAATTTTCTAATGCTTCCGCGCGCAAATCTTCATCACTAATTGAATTAAAATAGCGCAAATTAAATTCAAGAATATTTAAATTATTAAAGTCTTTAAAACGAGAACGACAATAATCTAATGGCAAATCTTGTATAACAACCTTTTCGCCATCTTCTTGTAAAATACCAAAATAAATACCTACTTTTAACCATTCTTTAGTTATATGAGAAAAAGTATTTGGTATATCTAAATTTTCAACAAACTTACATGCCGCTTCAAATTCTTTAATTATTTGAACTTTTGACCCTTTACCAGACATTACAGGAATAACAATAGTATCATAGAGTGGCAAAGTGGCTAAAAAGTCAATATTATTTTTATATTCTCCATTTGTACGGTAGAAGTATAAAGATAATTGGCGTACTTCTTCTAACTAACCATTACGAATAATATCATAAATTTCTTCTAATGTAAAATCTGGTTTAACAGCAAAACCATTTCTAAAGCCCCAACGAGAATAAGCTTTATCACTTATAGGGGTGCGGCGCGAACGTTGAATTTGTAGTTTGAATTTAGAAAAATCATATTTCTTATCGCCCAAAATAATCACCCCCTCTTTCTAGGACTAAAGAAAGTAAACTATCCTATTGTTTTTTTCTTTGCTTGTTTAATCGCTTTATCTTCATAATATTTAATTCTATATAATCCATATTCAAGAGCAGAAAAACGGTCTTTATGAATAGAACGAGAAATTTGTTCTATTTTAAATTGATTTTGAATTCCGGTTGGCTTTAACTTTAAATTATTTAATTCATCTATTAAGCGCGAGGTCATTTCATATGGCAATAGATAAACTCTTCTGTCATATAAAGTCATTTTCTTACCTTTCTTTGTATTTAATAATTTATCTTTAATAACACGCTCATTCGCAAGAAAAGAAACTGTTCCATTATTTATCTGCGCAAAAAAGTTAGAATGAATTGCATCATCATTAGATGAACCCGCTTTAATATCATATATTATAGCATTATACTCTGGTAAAGGAGTTTCACTTTCTACTTTTTTTTCAGGAGGTAAATGATGGTCATTATTAAATACATAATAAGGCGGAAATTGTTCCCCTGTTTTAGCGTCAAAAGAAGGAACTGCCATAGCATCTAATAAACCAATTCCGGGTCCATTGCCGTCAATCACTATTTCTCTTGGATTATAAAGTTGAATTATTTTTTTTAATCTAGGAGCCTAATCAGTAATATAATTCGCGCCATGAATAACTTCTGTATATACAACTTTTTTCTTAAAATCAGTTATACCAGGCAAAACTTTTATTACCATAATTGCTGTATTTGCTTCGTATCTAGCAACATCACATTAATCTTCCATTTAATTCGCTAAATTAAATGCGTTCTTTAAGAACTGCTATATATTTCTATATAGATGAGACTATATTTTTATCTCATAGAGATAACTCTTCTTTCAGAAATCAATCGCTTATTTCCTACTCCTTTGCAGGATAGTCGTTGAACCAATCTTGTAAAATTTGTTCTATATCTTTAAATTTAGTATATGGAATAATTAAATAATTAATACCTCGTGCGCGAGCTTCCTACTCTTTTATTTTATCATATAGCTATCTTTTTTCAAGTGTGTCATGAAAAAATGGTACTTCTTTATAATGTTGCGCGCCCATATATTCAATAATTAAATTATTTTTGGGTAAATAAAAATCATAACGAAATTTAGAATTAGATGACCAACAAAAAGTTTGTTCTTCAATAAAAATTATTTGATGTTTTGTTAACCAATTAGCAATTTTTATTTCCCCTTGACTGCGTTTATGGTTACAATGTGGACATCCAAAATACCCAGAATTAATTTTTTGAATAAAATTATGTGGTTTAATATTCCAAATAAAACCGCAATCATGTTGAATTAAAACTTTATTTTCTGTACCAGTGTATTCATTTAATAGTTTATATTCTACTGGTAAAATTGCTTGGAAACCTTTAGTATTTAAATTATGTTTAGAATAACAATAAGGGCAAGTTTGATTTCGTAAAAAACTTTCAAAATCTTTATTAAAAATTTGGTTACAAGTTTTACATAAAATATTAACACTATATTTTTTAGTTTTTTCACGATAATCAAAACTTAAAAATTCAATCTAATCATTCTACTAACACAAATTTAAAATTTTTTGTTTATTATTCTAATGCTAATTAAAATGACTATCACTATTATAACAACTACATAAATTATTTTTATTTTTAGGTCCAGCAATTAAAAAATTTCTACAACTTGAATACGTTTTTTCTAAATTACATTTTAAACAACGAATAGTAAAAGGTTTTGTCATTTTAGTATAATGAATAATTTGAAATGGTTGATTAGGAAATCTTTTTTCAATTCGTTGTTGTACTTCTTCTATAGTAACAATTTTCATAATATCACCTCATATAGATTGGTGCTGATTGTCCTTTATTAGCACTTAGAATTACTTCATATGCCTTCTTATTTATTTTTTTCTACTTTCGTAACTTAATAAACGAGGTTTTTATTTATTAAGTAAAATAAGACATTCGGAGTTCCCAGCTTTTAAAGAGTTTATTATCTTACTATTACTAGTAAGTGGGGCAGTATGTTGTTTACCCCTACTAGATAAAAAGTGTTAGGGTTGCTTGGGTTTTCTTGTGCTTTTCTCTCGCATTTTAATAAAGTTCTTCTTTTATTTAGTCGTTTAGAATCTAACCAAGCTTCTTTAGAGTTACCTGTCCAAATGGATAAAGATTCACGAGCAAAAGAATCTTCACTCATAGTAGAAGAATAACGCTAATCCATCAAAGTAGCTTTATCTATTAATCCATAATGTAATGGGACTTCGTATGAAAGACCCCAAACAAATGCTTCATGGGGCCGCAAAACTGCATTTACAGCACATTCAATAAGTTTTCCATACATAAAAACTGTTTTTTCTCTAGCAGTAGTAATAAATATTTGAGCCGCACTTGGTTCTTCCTAATTAAGAGAACCATCAACTTCACGACGAGCAACATTCATTTGAGGAAGAAGAACTTCATTATAATCCTCTTCTTCTATTGTTGCACATTCTTCTAAAATTCCGGCTGTTGCACGCAAACCACGGCTTGTATCTTTAGAAACAACGGTAATCATACTGTCATTACGAAATCTTAATTCATAATAATTACCGCTCTTTTTCTCACCTTGTTGACCACCATTTTCTTTAGTCTGTAACTCATTTTTAAGCATAGGCCAATGCCGCCAAATTTCATTAAATTTTGCTTCTGCAATTTTAATAACAGTACCTTTAACATCAGAAGATATAAAGATGTTTGAACCAGGTAATAGGACGGCGCGCACAACTGCACTTAAATAAGCAGAAAATGATTTTGATGTAGCGCGTGTAGCAGTCCAGTAATGATAACGATAACGCATACTCGCGCGCAAAGCAATACGCTGATAAAAAAATAGATGAAAATTTTTCTTATCTTCTTCGGGCTAAATAGCGTCTAAGAATAAATCAGGATATAATAACCAATAATTTAAATAAGATGTAAATAATTCCTAATTTGCGTCTAAAAATTCTTTAGTTAATACTACACCCTTTTCAAGCGGTATATTATCTTTTAGAAAAACATTTGAATCTATCATTCTAAATCACCTGCCAAATCTATTTCTCCTTCATATTCAATATTGGCAGTTTCATCAAATTCAACTTCTTCATTCTCAATATTTTCAAGACGTTCAGTTAAATTATAACGTTCGCGCGCATCTTCAACTTGTTCAGCAAAATTACCTTCATTAATTACCAATCTCTTTAAATAATTTTGTATGTTTTGCATACAAAAATCTACACTATCTTGCGGTTCCATATGCCATTTGGGATGCCATCCTTTTTTGCCATAATAGACCATTAGTTCACCTACACTTTCAAAGTCGGCGGCATTTTTGGCATTGTTAGCTTCAAAGTGAGCAATTTTTATTATATTATCGCGCGCATCCATATCTTTTTTAATATCTAGGCCTTCGCGCAAACCTTTTTTTATACGTAACTCAATTTCGCATAGGTCACGTGCGTAATGCTATAAAATTGGAGTAGAAACATTTTGAGTTGCAAGTATCTAGTTATAATAATCTTCTAAGAAAAGAAGCTCATCATTATCATATGCGGGAGACCAAGTTTTCTTTAATTTCTTAATTTTAGCCTCGGAGAGGGCCGCAATTTCTTCTTCTATAGTTTCTTCTGCACGAGCCTATCTCCATCTCTCATTTTCATCCACCCATTGTAAAGCTTGATAATGGTTATCAAGTAAAGTATTGAAATAGGCTGTAAGGGTATGTTCTTTATGAATTTTATATAACTAAGTCCATTTATCCAAATCAAATGGGACATCTAAATAGCGGCATAATCTATCTACTTCACCTAAGTTATCTGCCGGCACCATTTGCTCTAAACAGTTAGTGCAATAAAGAGATTTATGCCCTGGGAAAAATTTAGAAGGAGTATACTAAAAATTATATTCAGGTTTCTCCTGTCTACATTTCATACATTTTCGTTTCTTTATTTCGTCTGTCATACTATGATTGACCTCCTTTTTCTATACGCTTCTTTTTCTCGCATTCTTTGCAATTAGAAGCAAAATGATCTTTGCGGCTATTATTTGTTGCGAAAAAATAATTATTTCGAGGCAGCATTTTGCCGCAAGTAAAACATTTCTTACGTTCATGTTGCGGAGTAGTCAATAACATACGGTATTTTGTTGCGGCCTAAGCCATTTTTTCTGGAATTTCTTTTGATAAGATAGTACAGATATGATTTTCATTATATTTAAGACCAAATTTTTCTTGTAATTCAGCCGCAATTTGCGCGTGTGAAGCTTTATCAATTTTTCTAGTCACAATATATTCTCTTATCTCACTAAATTCACACATATTAAAGTAGCGGTCAAAATCATATATTAAGGTGCGGCCCCAGCTATCCAATTTATCATATAATTCCATGTAAATAGCACTATAAAAATTTAATAATGCTTTTATATGTGCTGGGTTTTCCCAATCAAAGACTTGGTGGCGCACAACCCATTTTACTTCTTGTCCATCATTTCTTGTTTCATAATCTTCTATGTTGCGAGAGACAGAAGATAAAAGTGAGTTATCTACTCTATGTTGCCATTCTTCGCGCGAAATCCAATAAAAGGTGTCGGAGTCCCAATTGTAGGTTTGTGTTTTAGGAGGGGTGAGCGCGAGAAAATGGAGGGTAGGTTTGTAGGCGTCTTTTAAATAATATTGATGGCGCCGCACATCTATAAGCATATGACGAAATTGATAGAGACGATATGGGTCTTCAAAAATTTGAGTTTCTTCATCGGGCGGCACCTTACCCTCATTAACAGCTAGTACATGATCTAATCTCTTAATGTCGTCCCATAGTTTTTGCATACCGGGGATATCGCCATCCCCAATGTCTATTAATTCGCCAGTTTTCTTATCATATTTTGGTAATTCAATTTTAGGTTTTTTCTTAGTATAAATATAGCGTTCGTCCATTTTCTAAAGCGTTTGTTGGTCTGCTAATGGATTATCTAAAATTTCATCTAATGATTGAACTTTGTCCGCGGCGCGCTGAAAGCTTTTATATCTTTTGTTTGAGTCTGTGGTTTCTCCACGTTGAACAGAATTTTTTCCATTTTCGTCTTTACCATAAAGAATATAGGAGGCCATTTGTTCAAGTTCAGAGTTAGTTGGTTTAGTATCTAAAGTGTCTAGAATCTCTTCAATAGCGTGGAGACGGTCTATATCACGGTCAATACTATAGTCTAATGAGTACTTTTTTTTCATAGCAGCATCTCCAATTTGATGTGAGATACAACTTCCTTCATTGTAAGAATAACATATTTTTTATTATTTGTCAAGTATTTAAGTTATAAAATTAGACGGTTGGTGGAATTTGTGGAGCGCCCTTAACATAAATTTAACATAACTCTAAATAACCTGTAACATACCCCCCGGGACCTGGCCAGGAGCCTGCTTTAGCCTGGTAAAGTGATAACACGACACCACTTTAGCGCATTAAAGCACCACTTTCGTATGATAAAGTGCTAACACTTCACCATAATGAAGCATGAAAGTCAACTTTTTGATAGAATATGGCTTCATTCCAAATCCGAGGAAATTGATAGGTATAGTCCTCTTTCATTTCCATCCATTAAGTCAAACAGGCCCGCCCACTTTAGTATGCTAAAGTGCGAAAGCGACGCCCCGAACCACTTTATTATGATAAAGTGATAAAGTCTATCGTCCCCGGGGATTTTAGTATGCTAAAGTGCTAAATACTACCTCTCCGCAGGTAAAGGAATACGACCCACTTAGTGGGTCGCTTCCAGTGCTTTGCGGATTGTGTTCTCATTGGCAAGGCTTGCGGATTCAAACTTGATCTGATATTTTGTGCCGTTCACCGTGAGGTCGCCGTCGATGAAGTAGGGGACTGAATCCTTATGCCACTCTTGCCCCGCGCGCTCAGTGATGAATTTCTCGAACGCTTCACCCTTGTTCTTGCGGCTTGCGAGGACTTCCTCAGCGGTTCCGATGTAGGCGGCACCGGCGGCCTTCAAGCGGGCTTTTGCCGTGGCGGTCATCCTAATCCGCAGCTTGCGAGCACCGCCGTGGGAAGTGCTTTCCCGGTCCATCCCGATCAGCCATTCGGGCAGGTGGTCGAGGATGATCTCATAGACCTTGTTATTCATCAGAAAACCGATGATGTAAGCGGTGGCCGCGGAGGTCATTTCGTAGGCGTTCAGCAGGTTCTTCATTGTGTAGCACCTCTCTCTCATTTCTTGACTATATTATAGCACACCGGAACACAAAAAGCAAGAGGTTTTTTGACGTTTAACAAATTCTTAATAAACCATAATCAAACAGATCAGTCAATAGTCAAAGAAGGTCAAACTGGCCGGCCAGTGGTTTGACTATCTTTGACTATTGACTTTTTAACAGGCCGGCCAGGTTAGTTTAAACTAACTAACATTAAGAATATATTAAGCAACGGGCCGGCCGGTTTGACTATCTTTGACCATTGATCTTAGAATCAACTATAGGTAGATTCTACCACAAATAGAATCAACCAGAAGTAGAATTAAAGCGCAACTCACAATAGAATCAACTTTACCTCAACTTTACAGAAAAATGCTTACCAGTTAACATTGATCTGCTATACTGTATACAGTTGAAAGAGAGGTGCTTGAAATGAAAATGACCACGGCGATGCCCCTGTCCTACACCTACGACGCCACGCGCAAAGGCGCAAAGTTCTCCATCAACGGCGGCGCCACGTGGATGAACGGCGGCGAGTTCGCGGAAGCTGTCGCAAAGGCAGCTCACGGGCTGGATCCCCGCAAGGACGCTAATACCCGCTTCGATGTCGGTTCCGACGTCCCCGAGTTCAACGCCAGCGTCAAGAGCTCCAAGGCGAGCCTGACCAACATGAAGCTGGCTGACAGCTTCGACGCCAGCGTGACCGCCTACTTTGAACAGGTAGCAAGCTCCGAGTTCTGGTATGTCGCCATCACCGACGAGCAGGTGAGCATCTACAAGATGGGCGCGAAGCTGTTCGAACGGTTCATCCGGAAGTTCGCCAAGCTGAACGAGCGCCACGTCCTCCGGATCGCCGCCACGAGCGCCAAGATGCTGGCTTGGCTGGACACCAACGCAAGGTGATCCAGCCAGTCGCCCGGCCCGAAGGTTAACAAAACCTTAACTTGACAAGCAAGCTACAACCTGCTATAATAGATACAGAAAGTGAGGGAAACATTATGGCAGATAAGCATTGGGAAGAAATGCCGCTAAGCGCGCGTTATGAAGTTTATGAAGCCTATCGGCAGACCATTCTTGAAAAAGAAGGTTGGGAAATTAGCTTCGATGAGTGTGATCAGGGTTGGACTGGATGTCGTTGGATTACTGTTAAATATACTTTTGGCGTAATAAATAATTAACTTGACTTAGAAAAGAAATTAGTGTATAATATATACAGAAAATGAAAGGAGATTAAAACAATGGCGAAGATTTGGACTGATGGGTATGTTAGTTTTGAGACAGAGGAAGAAGCAAGGGAAAATGCCATTGAAGAAATGACATGGGATGATATCGAAGAGCATGTCTATAACAACATGAATTTTCACGACTTCTTCACCAAAGTGCGCGAAAACATGCCGAACTTCTTTGAAGTTTTCGAGAATGAATGGTATGAAGCCAAAAACGATTATTTTAATAGGAATTATTGGGAGGAAGAAGAAGATAACGAAGATTAAATCTTCGTTATTTTTCGGCCGGCCATGATTTAATATATTCTTTACATTCAATCTATTGACTTTTATGGAGAAATAGTTTATAATAAATACAGAAAGAATGAAGGGAGTAATTCAAATGAAGTTTTACATGGTAATGTGTCATCGTGGTCATTGCGGTAACGGTCACAGCACTGAAATTAAATTTGCTATTCGCGCGACCAATCTTCTTGAAGCGTGCGACAAGGCGCGTAGGATGCCGAGTGTCAAACATACACGAATGGCGATTTACGGTAAAGAAATCACTGAACAAGAATATAACGAATATCGACAGGTCAGCGCTTACAAACGATTTAATCAAAACCAACAAAAAGCAATACGCAGGCGTTAAGTCTGCGTTAATTTCTGGCCGGCCAGTGAGTTAACATAAGTTTAACTTGACAATTGAAATTTTATAGATTATAATATATACAGAAAGCGAGGGAAACACAATGAAGTTTTTAGTTGTTATTTGGACAATTATTATCGCGTTACTCGGTGTCTTTGGTACTATTCATGCTGATGATACAGATAAAAATGGAACTTATAAAGTTAATTGGCGTATGCTTCTGATGTTTATAATGTTTCCGTTAACTCCTGTTGTAGCACACTTCTGTGGCTTAATCTAATCTTAACTTGACAAGTTATACATAATATGTTATACTATATACAATAAGTGAAGGAAACACTTTAAAACCAGAAAGGAAATCTTATGCGTATTCAGATAAGTTTTTTGCTCATTCTCACTGGTTTGATCGACTTCATCTTGTGGTCTATGGGTAAGGTTCCTTATGGTGCTCTATGTTGGGTAACGCCGCTAGTTTTCGGAATTATCTGGGTCATCATCGAACAACTTTGTGATTAAAGAAGGCATTAAGCCTTCTTTAATCCTATGTAAAATTCATGGCCGGCCAGCGATTATTAATTCTATGTAAAATATCATCAAAATCTATTGACTTTTATATTTCAATCTGCTATTATATATACAGAAATTGAAAGCGAGGTAATCAAAATGTTCAAGGCTTATCTGTACGTCGTCGCGATTTTCGTTTCCATCAGCATCTTCAATATGGTTAACTTTAAGCGCGCAATGGATAAGCGTCATGGTCGTGGCCCCATGAATTTTCGTAAACTTTGCACTATTTTAAAATTTGGCTTCAATCGTCCCTTTAAATTTTGGCTTCTTGATTGGTATTTTAGCATGAGGAATCCTGATTTCATTTTTGAAATGATTTCAAAGTAAATCAAAACTTAACTTGACAATCCCGAATCCATATGCTATAATAAATACATCAAGAGGACAAAGAAAGGAAGAAAAAATATGATGTACACCACCAAAAATCCCCACGGTCTGACCCGCGACCTTCTGATCGACGAAATGCTTCTCAAAGCCGAACTTCTCGATGAGGTCGGACATGATCGCGGTCTGAAAGATGACCTCACCATCGAACTCTACCGCATGAACAAACGCGGCGAAACCTACGCCACCATGCTCAATTACAGGAACACTTACGAGAATGCGGAAGCAAATGGGTGGTTCGGCTTCGAGATGTAATCTCGAAGCCTTTTATTAAGTTTAAGTAAACTTTCGGGCCGGGCAAATAGTTAGTCTATTCTAACTATTTATATTTAAAAAAAGCAGATTACTCTGCTTTCTTAATATTGGTAAAAGCAATTCGAGGATTCACACGCATTTTCTGATATTCTTCTTCGGTAACAATACTCGTGTAAACTTCTTCCTCACCAGTCAAAGGTTCACGATAGTTAAACCACTTAACTTCAAGCATCATGTTCTTCTCTCCTTTCTTTTGTACCTTTATTATATACTAAAATTTATATGATGTCAAGTTAAAATAGCGTTAAACTTTTGGCCGGCCCGCAATTTACATAAACTTTACTCAATAAAGTATTGACAAATAATACCCCATATGTTATACTTATTACATCAAATGAGAGAGGGGAATACAAAATGCTGTTCGGTCGTAAAAAGAGGATGTTTGAGCGTGAACAAGAAATTTACTGGAATTGCACTGGTGAATGGTATTTCAAAGTAGAATACTATGAGGATTTTGCTAACACGCCTTCCTATATGTACTTTGAAAGTCTGCGAGATGCGGAATACTGGGCAAAAACTGATCGTAACGCTTCCTTCATTCTGTGCGTAACTGACAGGCAGGGCAACAGAATTGTAACTGACTGGACTGGCTATGCTGGCGCAGGCACCGTCAACGTGTGGACTAACGTAATGGGGCGGCAGGTATTAGACTTGCGTGAGGGTCGGAATAATCTGTGGGTACCCAAAGACAGCAAGCGTGCCAAAGGCGCTAACGAAAAGTCAGAGGTTTAATTTAACATTTAAATCTCTTGACATCCTGATGAACGTATGTTATAATAAATACATCAAAAGCAAGGAGGTCAACCCCATGAAGACCATCATCATCGTCCGCAATACCACCACTACCGAGACCTATACCTACGACCGCGCGGACATCATCAAGGCGCGCATTGCGGTTGATTACCTCACCACTATGACCCCTTACCTCTGGTACCTTGAAAGGGTACAAGTGGAGGCGTAAGCCTCCACTAATTTTCTGGCCGGGCATTTATTAAATCCTTGTTAAAGTATTACCCGGCCCGCGCCTTTACAAAACATTTACATTGAATTGCTTGTTTCTTAACTTCCGATCTGTTATAATAAGTACATCAAAGAGAGAGAGGAAGTAATCAAATGAAGAAGTTCAAGGGCACCAAGTACGCGCACATCGGCACCTCTTATACCCCTCTCCTGGACGCGGAGATCGACCGCGTGGAGATGCTGGTTTTGAACCAGCAGGCTCGTATCAACGAACTGTCCCTGCGGGTGCAATGGCTGCTCGGGCTGGATCCCGAGCAGGATTCCTAAATCTTAACTTGACAGCTGAACCAAGCTGTGATATAATAAATACATCAAATGAGAGGAGCTACAAAAATGTACGAAATTTACAAGATCAGCACTGACAAGGTTATCTTGTCTGGTCTCTCCCTGCGTCAGGCGGAGCATCTGCGCCTAAATTGGGTGGATCAGGCGGACCTCATCGTTCGCCCGATGACTTAACAGAGAGTTTACACTCTCTGTTAATCTTCTGGCCGGCCAGAACTTAACAATCTTTTAACTTGACTTTGAGCATAAAATCTGTTATTATATATATGTCGAAAGCAAGAAGGGATTGATTCCAATGGGCTAAAGCAAGGGGCAACAGACCACTTGGCGGTGGAGAACTGACCCCACCATTACGATCGAAAACCGTTCCCCATTGACCATGGGTAAGTCAATGATGTTTGAAGCCCAGCCGCGCGGAGTAGCTAACCGCGCGGTTTGTTATTTTTATGTAAACAAACGGGCCGGCCAGCATTTTAACATTCTTTTAACTTGACTTCTTCCTCTCGACATGTTATAATATATCCAGAAAGAGCGAAGGGAGCAAATAAAATGAAGAACTGGAAAATCATCTACACCATCATCACTGGCACCATCATGTGCATTGAGTTTGAGACTTTTGACGAGATGGAGAACTGGCTGGCCCAACGAATCGAGCAGCTGAAACCCTACTGCGAGAAAGCTGTAATATGGGAGCTGTTCGAAGGAGAGTGGAAAATTCGTCACAGCTGGAAGAGGGCGTAAGCCCTCTTTTGTTATAAAAATATTAAGAAGCTGCCTGGCCCGACATGTTAAGTCTATGTTAAATATCCCGAAAAAGACTTGACTTTAACAAAATTTATGCTATAATAAAAGTATAAAATGATATAGATGGAACATAAATAACATACTTATCTTATGAAAAGGAGGGATAAATATGAAAGAAAAAATTAGTTATATTTATCGAACAACCAATTTAATTAATAAAAAACAATATATAGGACAGCACACAGGATACATTGATGATAATTATTTAGGTAGCGGGATAGCATTAACGAAGGCTATTGAAAAATATGGTAAAGAAAATTTTAAAAAAGAAATTTTAGAAATTTGCTTAAAAGAAGAATTAGATGAAAAAGAAAAACACTGGATTAAATATTATAATGCTTTAGAAGATGATAATTATTATAATCAAACAGAAGGCGGCCAAAAAGGTGATGGGTGGGTCGCTTGTCAAAGATATATGAAAAAGCATCCAGATATTGCACAAGAATTATATCAAAAAAATGGCATAAAATTACACGAATGGCTTGACGAGCACCCAGATGTAAAACAACAATTAACTAACAACATGCTTAAAGCCGCCCATGAATATTGGAAAACTCACCCAGAAGAATTAAAAGAGCATATGATAAATGTTAACAAAGCAAAAGAAAAATGGCAACAAGAGCATCAAGAAGAGCACGCCGCACAAGTAGCACGTTTTATCAAAGCGGGTTCAGACGCTAATAGCCAAAAAGTACAATGTTTAACTACTGGTGAAATTTTTTCTTCAATTAGTGAAGCAGGACGCCATTATAATATCCCGCAACCAAATATTAGTAAAGTATTAAAAGGCGAACGAAAAAGTGCGGGCAAGCATCCAAAGACGGGCGAAAAATTAAGATGGGCATTAGTTAAAAAAGAGTAAAGAACTTTCCCGGCCAGGCAATTAACAATATCTTAACTTGACTTCATCTCCAAAGTATTGTATAATATAGACAAGAAAGAGAGAGGAGACAATAATATGAAAGACAGCAAGTGGATTTATTTCGATATGGATGGAACTCTGAATCGGTTTTATGAGGTCGAGGGTTGGTTGGATATGTTGATTGCGTCTGACCCCACGCCCTACAAGCTGGCGGCTCCGCTGGTTAATATGAATACGCTTGCGCGCAAGCTGAATAAGCTCCAGCGCAAAGGCTATAAAATCGGTATCATTAGCTGGCTGTCAAAATCCAGTACTCCCGAATATGATGAAGCTGTAACCGCGGCGAAGCTGTGGTGGCTCCACAAACATCTCAATTCTGTGAACTGGGACGCCATTAACATTGTAAGTTATGGTCGTGATAAGTGGGAAATTTGCGGCGAAGGTATTTTGTTCGATGATGAAGCCCTGAACCGCGACAACTGGGGCGGTGAAGCCTATCACCCCGATATGATAATGGAAATCCTGTCAAGCCTAATGGCTTAACAGGATTTTAACTTAACGGGCCGGCCAGCATTTTACAATTAATTAACTTGACTTCTCCCTTCCAATATGTTATTATATATTCAGAAAGGGGATGGAAAATATGACTTTTAAAATGTATGATTTTGATGCGATGCGCGATTGGCTTCGCTCTTTATCTGGTTCGTTTGAAATTCGGCGCGCGCGAATTAACATTTTTGACCGCTATCGTTATCGTGAAGATTATGAAGCAATTTATAATTTCATAAAAGAAATGGGAGGAGAAATTGATTATGAATGATTTTTTTCAGATGGTTATGGACGAAGCTAAGACCGCGAACCTTAATACCAGTGATCTTGTAACGTTAACTAACCTTCTTCAGATCGAAATTAAAAAGCAAGTACGAGAAAAACAAGAAAAACAAGTTAAAGAACTCAAAAGTAATCTTCACGATACTATTAAAGCAATTCAAAACGCAGGCTTTAGTTTTAGTCTACAAAACGAAGATAATTATGAATATATGTGTTTTCTTTCTCCAGATCAAGATTTTTCTATAGACATTTGTAATTAGCGGCAATGCCGCTAATTTTAATTTTACGTTAATTGCCCGGCCCGCGTTAATTTAATGTAAAAACGCAGGCAGAAGAAAAATAGAAAGAAATAAAACCAAACCAGTAATAAATAAACCAATGTTACTAAAAATAGCCCAAGCAATTTTATTAACGTCTTTTATCGTCAGCCGATAAAACCACATCTTAATTCGATAATCAAAAGACTTACGATTTCGTTTCATATTCATTCCTCACTTTCTACAAATATTATAATTCAAATTATCCTAAAAAGCAAGGACAGAATTAATTTTATATTATGACTAAATTATGACTGCACCGGCCAGTTAGTTTACACTAACTCAATGTTAAAAAAGAAGGCTTACGCCTTCTCCTTAGCCTTGGCTACCTTCGCAGCCTTTTCCGCATCTCGCGCAGCCTTGGCATCAGCCTTAATCTTGCGCTCAGTCTCCCACTCCTGAGCCTTCTCAAAGGGGTCGAAAGCCTTGGCAACCTTGGTGTCCTTGAAAGCCTTGGACTTCACAGAAACCTCAGTCCAAATCTCCTGACCATCTACCGTCTGAAGAATGGCGAAAGAACCATCCGCAAACTTCACAGCATCGTTCTCCATCAGCGAGGGCATAATCGCGGCGATAGTCATCTGACGAGCGGTGGACTTCATCTCATTCGCGTTCATAGCCATATCATAACCCTTTCTGGTTTTTAGGACTTTTCCTTGTCCTTTCGATGTATCTATTATAGCAGATTCAGCGGCGTTTGTCAAGTTAATTCCTGATTAACTTTTGTGATGTCCCCATCACCTAACTTACGTCGTCCTTACCTCTGCCCTTGAAACACTTATATTATAGCAGAGTCCAAGCCCAAAGTCAAGCACTTTACAAAAACTTAACAAATTCGGGCCGGCCGTGATTTAACAATTTCTTAACACGATAAATACTTGACATTTTGTCGCGATTCTGGTATACTATATTCGTTGAGAGGGAAGAGTGTCCGAAGGATTCGATAACGCCCAAAAAGACCTAACACGGTTCAACTCCGTTCTCCTCTTCCTACAGTCCCTTGGTTGGTAATCGGATATGGCGTAAACACGGTTCGAGCCCGTTGCTGTAAAACTCTCAACAAATTTTTAACTTGACAACGACTAGAAATCATGGTATAATAAATATGTTGAAAGGATAAGCGCGTGTAGCTCAGTTGGCAGTAGCACAAAACTTTTAATTTTGGGGTCGTGAGTTCAATTCTCACCACGCGCACCAACTTCACGAAATCTTAACTTGACATTACAGCGCGAAAGTGCTATAATAAATACATCAAAGGGAACGACACCCTACAAACGAGAAAGGAAATTCACACTATGAAGAAGAACGTTTTTGAGATGGTCGTCGCTATGGTCAATGGTCAGCCTGTTGCGGACATGGACACCCTGCGGAACGAGGTCAATGCCGAGTGGAATCGGATGCAGGAGAAGCGAAACGCGAATAAGAGCACGTATGACATGGCTAAGGAAGTCGCTTTCAGCATCCTGAACGATGTGCCCAAGACTGTTAAGGATGTGTTTAGCGAAGGCGAGGGTCAGTGGCCTGATGGCTTCACCGCGGCCAAGGTTCAGTACGCTTTCCTGCACTACTGGAACGACGAGATCGTGAAGCACGATAACGGCAAGAACGCCTTCACCTACACGGTGAAGTAAAAATAAAGCCCTTCGGGGCTTTCTTTTTTTTACAATTTCATTTTGTTAAAATTAGGTTAAAAATCGGGCCGGGCGGAAAGTTAACAATCATTTAATTTGCCCGGCCCGCGAGTTAACAAACTCTTAACTTGACTTTGCCTCTCTCAAATGCTATAATGTAATTGTAAATTGAAGAAAGGAACTCATTGTTATGATTTGGAAACTCACTGACCGATTTGTCCTCGTTTTGGATGTAGAAACCGCTAACTCCCTCGATGATGCTTTGGTGTATGACATTGGTTGGCGTATTATAGACCTTTTTGGTAGAGTTTACGCAGAAGGTTCTTTCGTGATTCGTGATATTTTCGTTTACGAACGCGAGATTGTAAAGGAAGCCTACTACGCTGATAAGATTCCTGAATACGTTGCGGACATTCAACAAGGCAAGCGTGAAATGGTTAATTTTATGGAAGCACAGCGGCGTATTCTTAACATTATGAAGCGTTTTAACTGTCATACTATCGCGGCGTATAACGCAAATTTTGACAGGAACGCGCTTAACAAAACTCTCCGTTTCTTAACCAAATCTAAATATCGGTATTTCTTCCCTTACTCTACCGAATTTATATGTATTTGGAATATGGCTTGTAATTCTGTTTGCCAGCGTGGAGAATATCGGACGTTTGCTGAGACTAACCGCCACTTTTCCAATCATGGCAAGAACTACCGAGCCACCGCAGAAACGGTTTACGCTTTCTTAACGGATAACGCAAACTTTACAGAGGAACATAAAGGGCTTGACGATGTAAAGATTGAATGTGAAATCTTTGTTAAGTGCTTTGAGGAAATCGGCGGCGTTATGGGAATTAAAAGAAATTGTTGGATGAATATTAAGCGGGGAGCGCTAATGCTCCCTGTTAATTTTATGTTAATTCTCGGCCGGCCGTGATTTTACACACTCTTAACTTGACTTCGACTACAAATTCTGCTATACTATAGTTACAAAAAGAAAGGGGATTTGAATTATGACCGTTAAGGAACTGATTGCCATCCTGAATACTCTGCCCTCCGATGCGACTATCGTTTATGCCGCTGACCGCTTTGTTGCCGATGAAGTCATCTATGATGACTATGATAACACGGTGACTTTCGCGGGCACCGATGAATTCGGGGATATTCCCGATGACGTAGATGAAAGTTTTTACAATCCCTATTTAGGTTGCGATGAATATGAAACAACCGATTTTTTCAATAACTATTAATTATTATAAGGTGATAATATGAAACCCATACAAAATTTTCCTAATTATTTTGTAACTACAGAAGGCCAAATATGGAGCAAAAAGAATAATTTATTTTTAAAACCATCTATTAATAGTAGTGGATATTTAATTGTTAATTTATATAGTGATGAATATCCCAAAGGAATTACTAAATCAATCCATCGCTTAGTAGCCGAGACTTATTTACCAAATCCATTAAATTTACCAATGATAAATCATAAAGATGAGAATAAACAAAATAATGAATTATCTAATTTAGAATGGTGTGATAGTAAATATAATAATAATTATGGCACAGCATTTGATACTAAAAAGAAAAAAGTAAAATGTATTGAGACAAATATAATTTATGAATCTACTAGCGAAGCCGCGCGAAAAACGGGGCTTAGCCAGCAGAATATTAGTGCTGTTTGTAATAATAAACGTCAAACTACAGGAGGTTTTCATTGGCAATTTATTTAACCATTCCCTAACATTTGCCCGGCCCGCCGTTTAACAGAATCTTAACTTGACTTCTGTGCGCGAATCATGTATAATTATATCAGAAAGTGAGGGAAACATAGTATGAACACCTTAGACAATCGTTACTATAACGCAGTATTAAACCAACCTGACTACGAAACCGCCGTTTATAATTTTATTAAAAGTTTGAACGATGTTGAAGAAGTTAGGTATCTATGGCAAAATCATTTTTCCCCTGATGATAGTTTTCTAAATCATAACTTTGGATGTGCTTGTTGGGCGAGAATAGAAGAATTGGAGAGCGAAGAAAATGGAGAAGAAAAATCAGAATCGTGAGTTATGGGTTGGTTATCGCCCCTCTGTGATGCCCGCAAAGAAAAAGAACAAGAAAAACGAGCGCAAAGAGGGCAAGCAAATTTGCCGCGATGCTATGAAAGGAGATAAAGATTAATATGGATACTTACATTCTTTCTCTTTCTTCTACTCTTGGTAAACTTGAACTCTGTGAAGGTGTTTGGGGTGTATTTGACACTCTCGATAAGGCAATGATCGCGGCGCAAAAATGTATCGCGGCTTTTGATGAAATTGTCTACGATTGGGATTGGAGTGAGCCTGTTTGGCTAATCTTCACCAGCAAAAGCACTTGGCGCATTGAGCGCCTCAAAATGAATGACGAACCTGTTGTATAAACAACAGGTTAATTTTCTGGCCGGCCAGCATTTAATACAAACTTAACTTGACTTTCTACTTCAATTCTATTATAATAGATACAGAAAGCGAGGTAATCAAATATGACTTATCAGATGCGCGCCTACCGTTATCTCCGCATTTTGTTTCACTACGTGAACGATTGGACTTATTGGCGAGATGTGCAAAATGCTACCGATAAAGTCTATTATGATACTGGAGAACAAGCAGACGTAACTTCTGGCTCCTCTCGTATAGTTGTCATAGGTAAAGATTTCGTTATCAAATGGGATTACGATTTTGAGAATATCGAAACCATTGGCGGATGCGAAGATGAATTCCGCGTTTATAAGCGTTCTCTGTCCACTGGTTACGCCCATTTGCTTGCCCCAATTTTTCGTATCTACCACCGCAATCGCTATTTCTTCATTATGCCGCGTGTTGACCATATCGGAGCCGAAGAACACGAATATAAAGATATTAATGAATTCTTAACCGAAGATGAATATGATTGGTTGCGTGATAATATTGGCGATCTTCACAGTTGGAACTGGGGACTTGATGAATTTAATAATCCCGTAATAATTGACTACGCTTGCCGCCCTTCTGTTTAGGGCGGCACGTTAATTTTATGTTAATAACGGGCCGGCCCGTTTTGTTAAATCTTTGTAAAATCACTTGACTTTTTTCAAAATTTGATGTATAATAAATATAGAAATCGAAAGGAGAAAGTCAAATGTTTAGGTTGGTAATTTTCGCGCTTGTTCTACTAATTTGGGATTGTTGGGACATTAACAAACGCTTAACTAAATAATAACTTGACTTCTCTCCCCAAATCTGCTATACTATAACCACAGAGAACGAAAGGAGCTAGCCACTATGGCACAGAGCAAAGCGTCCCTTGAAACCGCTATCCGCAATGATATTCTCGCCGCCATGACCGCTTTCCTGTCTGAACGTTATGAAGCCGATGTTATGGACGTTAGCGCAAGCGAACTGACCATGCCTGTCGTGGATGCCGAAGGTAACGAAAAGTTTGCGCTGATTAAGGTATCTATCCCTCGCGGCACTCGCAATGGGGATGGCGGTTATGATGCCTATGACGGTTACGCAGCCCATGAGGAATGGGAACTTGTCAAGGCAGATAAAGCAGATAAAGTCGTCAAGCGCAAGGAAAAAGCCGAACGCGCAGAAAAGGAAAAGGAGCGCAAGCGCGCAGCCAAGCAGACCATAAAGAAACTTAACACTGTGGGTTTCAAAGCTCTTGTCTCTGAACCCATTGAGGACAAAGATGATGACAACCAGTTTCTTCCCCACGAAGTAGAGGTTTAAACCTCTACTTTAAGTTTATGTTAAAATTCGGCCGGTTCGAAAGTTTACATGGAATTAACTTGACTTCTCAAACAAAGTATGCTATAATAAATACATCAAATGAAGGGAGACAATAGTATAATGAATAATCTTTATCTTGCTAAATTTTTGGAAGAAGGACGTTCCCTTTATACACGAGACCTTGAATTTGCGATTGCGAATCTTACAGAAGAACTTGAAAATCGAAAGAAAAACGAGCGTGAAAAATTGCGGCAAGAACTAATGGGCAATCTTCAAAAAGCCATTAGTGATGTTCTTCACAATGATTTTATTCTCACTATCAAAAATACTGAACGTAATCATGAAGATGATGATTATGACGAAGTTTATTTTGATACTGATGATATTTACTCAATAGATATGATAGATACAAAGTAGCAGTTTATTGCTACTTTAATTTTATGTTAAAAACTTGTCCGGCCCGCTTTGTTAAGATTATGTTAAATCGAAAAAATAATGCTTGACTTTGGACTGAAATTCTGCTATACTATTATTGTTGAGAGGGCAAGAAAACCTCAAGACAATCGGGTGAAAGTCCCACCCCTCTCAACAAACTCTTAACTTGACAAACTCTGAAAAATCTGCTATAATGATTACATCAGAGAGGGAAACAAGAGGTTAAAGAAAGGAAGTTAAAAAAACTTCACAAAGTCTTAACTTGACAAATGCTCCCAAATCTGATATAATAAATACACAAAAGGCAAGGAACAAGCCTTAAAAAACCAGAAAGGGAAACACTATGAAGAACACTATGACTCGCGCTATGGCTCTGACTACCGCTCTGACCTTTGTCCCCTCCGAACAGACCGAAGTCCGCGAAATTCTGACCAAGATGGTCGCGCAGGTTTCCAAGCCCCACACTTCCAGTGACGAAGCCAAGGCGAAGCGTGCCGCGATTCAGAAGGAAAAGACTGCCAAGGCTCGTGCCGAACTCGTTTCCACTGTCGCGCCTGTTCTCCGCAAGTATCTGACCTCTGACATCACCGCGAAGGAACTGTTCGAGGTTGCCAAGGGCGAACTGCCGCAGGACTTCAGCGCGCCCAAGGTTCGGAACATCCTCATCCGCGAGATGAAGGACGAACTCGTCAAGACCGAAACCAAGGGACGCGCGAACACCTATCGCCTGATAGGTTAAGAAAAGGGCGTAAGCCCTTTTCTTTTTCTTAACAGTTAGTCACCACTAACTCGCGGGCCGGCCACGATTTTAATCAAAAATTAACTTGACTTTTCTCAAATTCAGGAGTATAATTATTATAGAAAAAAGAAAGGGGATACCGATTATGGCTATCAACATTCGTCACACTTATGCTACTCATGTTACCATCACTTTCTACGCCGAAGATGGTATCACTCTGCGTTGTAATGACTGCGGTCAGATGGATGACATCGCGGAGCAGGTATGCGAAGTTCTTGTTAAGCACAACTTCGCCTATGCCGATATTTGCTCTGCCGAAACTGGCGAGGTTCTCATGGTGATTGAGCGGACTTAACGTCCGCTTAACAATCGCCCGGCCAGCATTTTAACATATAATTAACTTGACTTTCCTCTTTGAAAAGATTATAATATATAAAGAAAACGAAAGGGGAAATAATATGTGGAAAGAAAATTTTAAAAATTGGCTGATTGGTTGGCTTATTCGACGCACCCATCTTTACCAAACTACTGTATATTATATGCTTTATTCTATGCCTATTTCAATAACTAAAACTCTTTTGCGCCAAGTAGAAGAAAACACAGATGAAGAACTCGCAAATTATTTTCGCCCTATTCGTTTTATAAAACACCCTGAATGGCGGCACAAAGAGCCATAAGGCTCTTTTAAATTTATGTTAATTCTTCACCCGGCCCGCCAGGTTAAATCTTTGTAAACCTATTGACTTTCAAATCCAATTCTGCTATACTATATATGTCAGGAGGGGAAAGGAAATGTTGGATAAAGCAATCAAATCGGGCAAAGAACACCGCAAACCCTATTATGATACTCGGCGTTTTGATCGTTCCTGCCGCAATCATGGCTCTTGTGAATGGTGTCAAGCAAATCGACTTTACAGCATTACGCGCGAAAAAGAAAAAGCTAATGCTAAACTTAAAGAACTTTTTACTTGACAAATCTCAAGTTCCATGATATAATATAATCAATAAGAGAAGGAAAACTCTTACAAACCAGAAAGGGCTTACATTATGAAGATTTCCAAGGCTATCGTCGATTCCAACATCCGCACCGCTATCTTCAACGCTCTGAACGTCGCCAACATCGAGGGCTTCCACAAGATCAATGATCGCCAGTACGGTTGCATCGTTGAGGACGTGAACGGCGAACGCCGTTACGCTCGTGTGGGCGTCATCGTTGCGGAGCAGCGCGAGGACGTTACCGCGGACGAACTGATGGCGTCCGAGATTGCGGACTACGAGGACAAGCAGACGAAGAAGGCCGCGAAAGCCGCGGAGCGTGCGGAAAAGGCCGCGAAGGACAAAGCGAAGCGCGAAGCCGCCAAGAAGGAAAAGGAAGGGGAGTAATCCCCTTCTTTAATTTTATGTTAAAAATCGGGCCGGTCGAACCTTAATCAAAAATTAACTTGACATCTAATATAAATTGTAGTATACTATATATACAAACAAGAGAGGAGTAAAATGCTATGACGATTTACACTGTTCTTTCTAACTATTACGGCAGGGGTCTGTTTGGTTCTTACACTTCTATCCCGCGAGCGCGCAAAGCGCTTGAATACTATCTCAAAGAATCAAGTAACGTTGTTTCCTTTGAAGATATTGGGGACTATACCTATCAGTTCACTACTGATAATGGCGAAACCTTTTCTGCGGAAATTGTGTCTGATGTATTAGATTGGGAATTTGAAAAAGGAATAATTAAAGAGGATGATTAGTCCTCTTTAACTTGCCCGGCCAGAGTTTACATTCTTTTAACTTGACTTCCACTTCATTCTATGCTATACTATATTCAAGAAAACGAAAGGGGTCAAACATTATGGTTGAATATTCTATTGGAGTGTGTTATGGAATTATCATTTCTGACAAAATGTTAATATCCATTAACGAACTTTTCCTTGATGAAGATAGTATGTATGATTTTTCAGATTCTTATTTGCATCAACTTAACGCTTGGACTGGTGGAGATTGGTTTCTTGGTTTGTCTAAAACTTTTGCTAAAGACGTAATAAATATAAATGAAATTCATTGGGATAAAGCAGAGTTAGAAGAATTAGAGCAAAAATTAAATGAATATCATATTATTGATTTAATAGATTGGTTTCCTCAAAAATATATTATTCAATTTTGCTATTAAAGAAAGGAGTATAATTAATTATGGATTACGTTTGCCCTCATTGTGACACTGAACTGGAACTGGTTGAGATTGAAACCTATCAGGACTTTGGCGGTTCGTCTATTATGACGCAATTTAATACTTGGCATTGCCCTACTTGCGGTCGCACGTATCAGAATGAAGTTAATTATATCTTTAGTGATGAAACTGATATAAAGGAAGTATAAATTAAATTAACGACCATCTTTGATGGTCGTTAATTTTATGTTAAGAAATGGGCCGGCCAGCATTTTAATAAAAAATTAAAGTGGATTATTCATCCACTTTAACCCATTCACAGCGCTTCCAATTATACTGGAAATCGCCAGTCAAATAATCGAAATCTTCAGGAAGAATACAATAACCAACCTGATATCGCAGAAAATCCACAGTATCTTGTGGTAATTGCCGTATTATAAGAATTCTGTCTGCCATATCGCCAACTGTGCAAAGCCAAACCATCCAATCTTCTATATTATTAGAAGTTAACGGCGCAAACATCCTGCGACCATCTCTACCATAAAAAGCGTAGCAAGCCCATACAGTTCGCAGATGTTGCATAGCTTCTCGCTCGTAAGCTTCGCATTCAGCGCGATCAAAAAACTCTCTATCATCAAATGAATAAAACACAGATACTTCACGCATATTTCATTTCTCCTCTCAATTTCTGTATATATAATATCATAATTTTTGCCACAAGTCAAGTTAAATCTATATTAACATCTTGCCCGGCCAGAACTTTACACAAACTTTACCATAAATATGTTGCTTCTTAATAATCAAATATGCTATAATATATCCAGAAAAAGAAAGGGGATAACCGCTATGTTGAAATTTGTGCTTATTTTCGCAATCTCTGTTTGGGTTACTTCTTCTCTGTTCATGGTTGGTTTTTGGCTTAACGCAACGATAACAGTTTTCCGAGAAAGTGGTAAAATTTTCTTGATGCCGATTCGTAGTTTTCTCTACATCCACTTCTGCCCCATTGTGCATACTGTACAATGCTTTAAGATTTTGAAACGAGTTGCGGAACTAAAACGCGAAGTGTAAACTTCGCGTTAAGTTTCGGGCCGGGCGGAGACTTAACATAAAATAAAATAAGCGCTTTCGCGCTTACATAAAAGGGTCATACTCTTTCGCAATACGAGTGGGCCGCGTAGGATGCACGCAAACATATTCCCAGCTTTCCGCACCGTCATATTCATCACGTACAAAATAATCTCCATTCTTCATAACAATCATCAAATTTTGGTCAACTTCTGCACAGCCATATCCATTATCATATTCACGGTCGGCAACTTTTTCAAAAAGAGAAATAGGAATTTCAATATCATTCCAAGTTTTAATATAGTCAACATCTACAGGCCAATTAAATTCATAATCCTGAATGGTTTCAATAGTTTCCTTCAAAAGATTCTGCATAGGTGTTATCTCCTTTCTTTGATAGTTTAATTATAGCAGGAAATAAAAAAAAGTCAAGTTAAATTTTGATGAAGAAATCGCCCGGCGAATGTAAATTCGAGATTAAGAAATTACCGGCCTGAAATTTAACAAAAAGTCAACAATTAAACTCTTGTAAATTTAACATATTACAACTATTTGACAGAAGGTTAAATTTATGTTATACTTATATTACAGAAAGGAGAGAGAGTATGAGGTTTTCTGGCCAGCACAAATTCCACTCTAAAATAGTAGATTTCCTGGCCAGCTGGGACACAGGAGCTGGAACCATATAAGCTGGGAAAATAAAACTGGCCAGGTTACTCCCCGGCCAGCTGGGACTTAGCTTCTACGAGCTGCAAAAAGTTGTTGTCTACAAGCTCGACATCATGCCATTCACCGGTAATGTAATAAGCTTGCATTAATTTACCATTAAACCGCTTACGTTTTTGTTCAATAGTATAACCAATAGCTGGTAAATAATCTTTTAATTTATTCCAAGTCATCATACGACTGGTATTTTTATTAGCTTTATCTAATTCTGGCACAGCCATATACTCTGCTAATTCTCGGCATTTTTCTACTGGAAGCCAAGTATTCAAATACTCTTCTGGTATTTGTGGCGCAAATACTTTTAAATGTCGCTAATATTGAAATGTTTGACGAGCTGCTTGTATACGATCTACCTGATTAATAGAATCAATAATTAAATGATTAAAGCGTTGGTCCACGATAGTAATGCCGCGGGCCAGGGCTTTATTTACTATTACAAAATCATATTCTGGTGGCACCATTCCTGTTGCTACCACCATATTATAAACCCTAAGCTGCTCTTGAGTCATGGGTTTTTCTATGTTATTGGGAGAATGCAGTTCAATCGCATTAAATCCACGTGCACGAGCTGCTTCAACCAATCTCTGATTTGGCTCAATAAATGGTGAAAAGCACCAATATCCCTTTCCTAATTCTGGTTCAAGTTGATTTACATGCTCTATTACATTACAGAAATAAACGTCATGCGCAATACGATAACCAACTTCTAACTTACCCTGATAACTAGCGCTCACTAATGATTTATAATACACATAGGTGCGCTCAGGAGAAGCTGAAAGACCGATACACATAATCCGGCCATCTTCAATTAGTTTTTCCCATGCTCCTAATAATATAAGAGGCATATAATCTTTACGAGTAGAAAATTCTTGAATTACAGATAATACTTCTGCATTAGAAGTTCCTGGCCTGTTAAAGTCGTGCTTGCGCGCCTTAATAAAAGCTTCGGTTGCAAAGTCAAATATACTATCACATTCATCCCAACAAATGACATCTATTTCATCTAACCACTATAACTTTTCTTTAATTGCCATTTGCCCTAATTTTTGATAGCACATTACACCTATTTTTTTACTTTCAATAGACCAAGTATTAGGATCTTTAATCCACATATCATCAGCTTCTACGCAACTATCACCATATTCTTGTATAAGCTGGTCTTTAAGTGCGGATGTATCTACTAAAAATAATACACGATTTAAATTCCCATCTCGCGTAAATTGTGCAAGATTATTTATTGCCCAGTATGTTTTGCCCGTGCGGATACCACAATCAAGTATATTATAGTCACCGCGACGAAAAATTAATTTTTGTTGTTCTTGTAAATCTGTTACTGTTTTAGCTGATATCATTTTCCTCCCTCCTATTTTCTTAAAAAGAGTATATCATAAATTTCAAAAAAAGTCAAATATTTAAAAGAAAACTGTAATAAAAATTTGTAACATTTTCTGACTACCTCCCTACCCCTATATAAGGAGGTAGTCGAAAAAAGATACACATTTTTCTTATATATATTATATATATAATATTATATATATAATAACTAAGCTAGCTTATAAGCTAGCACAGCGTCCTGCGACAGATCGAGGGAATTGCGAAATAAAAAATTTTTAATTTATTTTATTTAATCTTATTTAATTTTTATTTTTTATTTTTATTTAATTTAAATAAAAAATTTTTGTCAAATATTTGACAAAAGTAAAAATTTGGCGCACTACCCCATTCTATACCCCTACCCTTCCCTCCCTACCTCTCCACCACCCGAAAAATAAGAAATTTTAAAAAATTTCCCTACCTCGCCCATTTTCCTAACTTATAAGTTCTTTGCTTCCCTTCTTTTCTTTTCTAAAAGGATGTACCCTTTTGAAATATCTCCCATGCTTTATTCTTTCGTTCGCAGAAAATCGCTTCGCGATTTTCAGCTCACCACCGGCATACGCTGCGAAACGCGGCTGCGCCGCTAATCGCACCGTTGCCTGGTGAATTTTATTTGACTTTTAGTAAAAATTAAAGTATAATTAGATTAGAAAAAGGAGATGATGAGTATGTTTACAGCTGAGAAAGCTAAGAAACTAACAAAGAAAGTACAGGAAGATAGACTTGGTTCATGGGAGCATTTACAATTTCTAATTAGAGATAGAGCTATTCATGGATTTAATACATTAGAAATTGAGGATGAAAATGCGCGCTATTTGAATTTATGTACTGCACTAGAAGTTTTTGGATACGAAATTAAGTTTAATAGAGAGAAATATCACTGGACAATTTCTTGGTAAGGAGAAATTATGTATTTAGTAAAATTTATGAATAAGTATGCAGATTGGCAGAAAAGGCTCGCGGCAAAACCTTATTCGTTGGAAATTAAGCAAGATGGTAATTACTTTTTGCTTAAATATAATATGATAGAGTCTAATTTTGCGCTTCCAGAGGTAATTGAAGCGCGTGGCTCTATATTTGTTTGCGAACATAATGAGTGGAAATGCGTTTGCCGCTCTTTGGATAAATTTGGTAACTGGGGAGAAAGCTATGCTTCTACTAAGAAGATAGATTGGAGCAAGCGTGTATCCGTTCAAGAGAAAGTTGATGGCTCTATTATGCGGCTCTGGTATCATAATGGATGGCATATTTCTACTAATGGAACGATAAATGCATTTCAAGCTGAATGCGGCGATAGCAATTATGGTGAAGTATTTTGTTCTATAATCCGAAAATATACCCCCTTTGAAGATTTCATTTCAATTTTGGATAAGGACTATACTTATTGGTTTGAAATGGTACATCCCGAATATAACCCCATAGTTGTTCATTATAGCGCGCCTGCTATATATTATCTTGGTCGTCGCAATATGATTGATATGCAGGAAAATAAGTTTGAGACTGATTTAGCGATGAACTGTCCTTGGATTAAGGAGCCGAAATTTTATTCTTATGCCAATTTAGATGATGTGCTAGAAGCTTGTCATAAAATGGGCGAAAATGAAGAAGGATATGTTGTATGCGCTTATGGACAAATGGAAAATGGTAGCTTTTTGCGCATCAAGTGTAAAGGAGACGAGTATCTTAAAAGGCATAAGTTGCGCGGCAATGGACCTTTAACTGTTACTAAAATTGTTGGACTTTGGCAAACTGATACTTTAGATGATTTTCTTGCTTATTTTCCGGAGCATACTACTTATGTAAATGAAATTTTACAAAAAATTAGAGATTTATATGAAAAAGCTGATATTGCATATGATGTAGTAAAAGGTTATGGTAAGAGAAAAGATTTCGCTTTGCGGGCTCAGTCTTATATTAAACCTATTCAAGGATATTTATTTGCTCGTTTAGATGAAAAAGTAGGTTGTGCTTGCGATTATTTTAAAGGAATGAAGAGTAAAAATTTAGCTGAATTACTTAATATAAAAGAAATAGGAGAAAGATAAAATATGAATGGACATTGGATTTTTACAGTAAGGCGATATTCTGATAAAACACTTTTAGGTGAATGTTGGAGATGCAGTAAGTGCGGTTGTGCTAGTTTTGATAATTATCGTTTCCCATCTCATGAGCTTTTTTGTCATGGTTGCGGGACAGCAATGACAGAAGACCCAGTACTTGAAGTTAAAGAAGTGGAGTATAAGCCAGAATATAGTTGGGAGTAGTTTTAATATGAAAGGTCTTTTAAAAAATATTTTAATTGGTGTAAGTATTATAGCTTTGGGGTTTTGGTTTTTACTTAGAATAGCGGCTAATGAAACTAAGAAAGATATAAAACTTTATAATAATGGAATTTGTTCTAAGTGCGGTGGCACCTATGAATATTCTCAAGCTATAGGGCATAAGTATGAAACCAATTATATCTATATTTGTAATTCCTGCAATAATTTAATTGAAACTGACCATTACTATCGGGAGGACGATTAAATGAAATACATATCATCAATATTAGTTTTAATTTTAATAATTATACTATTTTGTGGCTGTAATGAACAAACACCAACAGATAAAGATTTACAAGATGGAAAATGTAATAGTTGCGGTGGAAATTGGTATTTTACAGAAGCAGTAAGTTTTTTAAATAGAGTGAACTATTATTATACTTGTGATAATTGTGGTAGAGATATTTATACGCCAACTTGGTTTGAAAATTTAAAGAGGTAATTATGAAGCAAATTGTAGAAATTTTAATGCGGCGAGATGGTATTTCTGAAAATGAAGCTTGGAATTTAGTAAGTGAATGCGCGAAAGAGTTAGCAACCGCTATAGCTTATGGTAATTATCAAGAATGTGAAGATGTTCTTGCTTCTTATCTTGGATTAGAACCAGATTATTTAGACTATTTCTTTTATTAAAGGAGATTTAATATGGCTTCTATTATTCTTGTTCTTATTACTTCTGCTTCAATAGCTAAACTTATAGAAACTATCATTGATTTTTGGTATTCTTTTCCTCTTAAAGAAGAAAAGAGTATACCAATTTATATTACCAAAGAAGTATCTAATACATAATTACCCATAATAATATTACTTTAAAAAAGAAGTAATGTAAGGAGGGATAGTTATGAATTTATTATATAGAAAGAAGGGAATAAAAAATAAAATACTTTTTTTCTTTTTTATTTTTCTTACTATATGTTCTTCAACGTCATTTGCGGCGAAAGTTGGCTATACTAATTAGCAATGTTATGTCTATGCTTAGCCATCTTTGTCAGCAAAAAAACATATTGTGGCAAAAAATACAAAATTATATTATCTTTCTTCTATTAAAGATTTTTTTAAAGTAAAAATTGCTACAAAGAATGTTAATGCTTATATTTTAAAAAAATATATAAAAATACAAACTAATTCTTGGAAAAGTAAAGTTTAGAAATTAACTTGGAATAAAGGTAAAAATGTTTTATCTATTGGTAGTTATGCTACTCTTTATTCAATTGATACAGGTATTGAATTAAAAATTAAAAGAATGGGCGGCCTTAATCATATGGATGTAGAACCTGCGACCGCAGAAGATACTTTAAAATTAAAGAAAATTGCAGGCGGAACTTTTTCTTGGACTTGTAAAGCAATGATTTTGAAAAGTAATGGAAAGTATGTAGCTTGTTCTATTAATACTATGCCACATGGAGAATAGACAATTTTAGATAATAATTATAATGGATAGTTTTGCTTACATTTGTTAAATAGTAAAACACATGGAACAAATATTATTAATTCAGAGCACTAGAAGCAAATAGAAAGAGCATATAAATGGGCGCATAGGTGAGGAGATTAAAATGAAAGATATAGTTATATATTGCCCAAACTGCGGCAAAAGTCATTATATTATTTTAGATACTGTTAGCACCGCAGTTTATTATCGTCCTATTTTTGAAAATGGAGTAAATGTAAACCCTGATAAAAATAGTCGTAAAGCATTTTGTAGATGTTTAAATTGTGGAACGCAATTTTCATATGAGAGTAATTCTAATAGAGATGACTTTGGTAAAATTAAATCTATTTGACTTTTTGTAAAAATTAGAGTATAATAAAGAAAAAAAGGAGAAAGAAAACTTTATGAATAATATGTTTAATGGAATGTTTGGTAAGGTCGCGAATGGTATGTGCCGAATTTCTATGGATGGTAATATTGCTATTAGAACTTCTAATGGTTATAA
>Ga0265298_10001662_pt1 | contig 32721 bp, 49 predicted proteins | sample AusTroGonzalo_MG_3_FD_193486 | JGI IMG/M metagenome (GOLD analysis project Ga0265298, IMG submission 193486) | Bovine rumen microbial communities from tropical cattle in Woodstock, Queensland, Australia - Gonzalo_01 | ecosystem: Host-associated > Mammals > Digestive system > Stomach > Rumen ... | reverse complement strand
CGCGATGACACAAGCCGGCGCGACGCAGTACGCGGTGCTCGCGCTGTTGTAGCTGGCGTAGCCGAAGTTGGTCCCGGACCAAGCGCTATTAGCGCTGGAACGAAAAGCCGACCGCAGCCACCAGTTGACAACGTTATAAGGGGAGCTACTTGTCGGGTAAGTGATAAACATACGAGTAGCAGAGTTACCGTCGTTTGGCGAAGTATAACCAACGTTGTCTTTGTAGTAATCCCACGCTTCGCCTTCGGCATTAGCGACTTCCGGATTAAAGTACACTTCTTGCTTGGACGGTAAGAAAAACTTGTCCGTCGTAGTATAAGTTGCGCCGCCGTCCGTTACATTGTTTGCCGCCGTGCTAACGGTAACTTGGGCTACTACGGCTGCTAGATCCTGGTCGATATCCGCTAACCAACCGGCGTAGTTTTTAACCGTATTATTCGGCGAACCGTCCCCAACGTGAGAAGGGGTAAACCACTCTTGCGAGCTGGCCGCCGCGTCCGAGTTAAGCCATTGGCGGATCATCGAGTATTTCCAGTTGTTCCAGCCGTTACCTCGTATCTGGTTATAATACGTGCCAGTCGTATTTATGCTAGACTTGTAAACCTTGGTATAATCTCCGTAAGGTATCGTATCGCCAGTCGTAAGATTAAGCGGCGTATAAGTCGAACCAGAAACCCAACCGTAATAATAGATATCGGCTTGGGCTGTTTCCTCTGTGGCCTCAAGCGCAGTTTCGGCGGCGTCATACATCATACCTTGAATATGAGCGTGTTGGTATTGGAAAACCGCGCCGTGGCTGTTTAGCCCATATTTGGCTTGCCTCTCGGCAGTATTTAGGACGTGCACAAGGCGAACGCCTGTATTGTAGGTGGTATGCGAACTTGACGTTTTCTTAAAATCAACTACGGTAGGCACTATATCGCCTACGTCCATAAGGTTTAAGATATTACCAGCCTGTACAAACTGCTTAATAACCGCCCAGGTCGGAACGGCAACCGTTACGGTAAAGCTGTCTGACTCGCCACTTTCTACGGAAGTAGCCGTAATTGTAACTGTTCCGGCTCCAACCGCGCGGACTTTGTAAGTGCTGTTCGCTTCGTCGTAAACGATTGTCGCCTTCGTTGGATCTGACGACTCCCACTTAATATCTGGGATTGTGGCATTTGCTGGTAAAACGGTCGCAGAAACCGTTAATTCCATTTTGCCTGCCGAGCCGTCCGGCTTGAGATACATAGTCTGGGTTGTCCCAGAGTACGTGTTAATCGTAACCGACGTTACAGAGATAATCCCACTTGTCGGGATTGCTTCCACCGCAGCGGCCATTTGAGAAACCGTATAGGTATTGCTTGAGCCGTTTTTAGTTCTGATTGCCGTAGCGATTGCCGCTACGTCGTTTTCCTCGTATAACTTGTTTCCCATTAGTAGCTTACTCCATTTCCATCAACGAAAGTTCCACCAAACGTCGCCGATCTAGTTGTTACTGTTCCGGTGGTCGCGTCTTTGTAAGTAATTGTAAGCGTGGCCGTGGTAGAGGTATCTTGGGTTAGTGTAATCTGTGGGGAATATCCGTCCGTCCCGTCTGTTCCGTTCGTGCCGTTCGTTCCATTTTGCCCAGGATCGCCCTTGGCACCTTGAGGGATACCGAAGTTAAAGGTTGCTGCGCTAGACGAGCCAGCATTTTCTACGGTCGCGCTAGAGCCAGCCGGTAAGGTTGTAACCGTTCCGACCGCGATAGTAGCGGCCGCGCCGTCCTGTCCGTCTGTACCGTTCGTTCCTGGATCGCCTTTTGCGCCCTGCGGAATACCGAAGTTGAACACCGCCTCCGAGGAGCTTCCGGCGTTTTCTACCGTAGCACTAGAGCCAGCCGGTAAAGTAGAAACAGTTCCTACGGCGATTGTAGCCGCTTGGCCGTCCACACCGTCCTTCCCGTCTTTACCATCTTTACCGTCTTGGCCGTCCTTACCGTCTTTACCTGGCTCGCCTGGATCACCTTTTGGACCGTCAAAGTATCCGGTTTCGGCTTTGTGGGTTAAGTCATCAAGCACGGCTTGGATTTTCTGCATATAGATTTCGGTATCTGTCGGGGTAAGTTCGCCAGCGTTGATAGCTTCTTCTCTGTAAGAACCTGGATCTACCTTTACAATGATTGGCGTTGGCGAGTAGCGTAGTTTTAGCTCGTCGTTGTCGTCCACCTCGAACCCATAAACACCGAGAGCGAACTCGCCTTTTTCCTTTAGTACCTCAAACGGAATATCGCAAGCGTCCTCTACTAGAGGCACCTTGTAGGTATCTCCGTTATCTTTTTTAATAAATACTGCGTATTTGACAAGACCGTCATACGATTTCGTAAATTCAAAACCAAGAGGCGTTGCCAGATACTCACCTTGGTTTACGAGAGAACCTTCGGTGATTTCGATTTTGTTTTGAGTAACACTCAATTTCATATCGTTTTCTCCTTTCTTTAATATATCCTTTGCGCTACTCCACCAACAGACCGATAAAGTTTTACTACGCCTCTAGCGAGTCCGTTATGTGGCACCTCCAATTTTTTAACGTATTTCGTAACGTTAGACTGTTCGGGATTATTAGGGTAAGGCACGAGCGCGGCCGGTTTCGTCTTGACGGTTATTACGCTGCTATAATTCGACCAAGCCCTGCCGTTGTATGCGCGAGCACGGTAGTAGTAGGTAGTATTCGGCTTTAGGCCGCTATGCGTAAAGGTGGAGTTTCCGGTAGAAGTTTTGGTGGCTATCTGGGTAGTCGGGTTGTTCGACGTTCCTCCATAGAGGTAAACCGTACCAGAGGAAGGGTTGCCGAACGAGGACGTTCCCCAGGTTACTTTGTTAACGTAGGAGCTTTGGTTAGTACCAGAGAGGGTTGGCGTATTCGGAGCTACTACAATAGAGGAAACTGTCGCGCTGCCGGACCAGGTACCCTCAAAGTCGGCACGGTAGCCGGAGCCTGCGCTAAACGATACGCCGTAAGTTCCGTTAGAGGACACGGTTTTAGTAAACTCTGTCGTGTAAACGTCGCCAACGTTGATACCACTTCTTACCCAGTTACCAAACCCACTATCCTCGAAGTTCTGGCCTGCGATAGACATAGTTGGGTTAGGAAACGCGGTATCCTGGTAGTAATAAGTACCAGAGCGCCAATAGTGCATACGGGCGTGGATCGTTGCGCCATCTACCCAGATATCAAGTACGCAAGAGAAATACTGATTTGCCATTAGCCCTTAACCTCCTTGCCGTTGACTACCTTGGCGGAAAATTGCGTTTTGCACCGAGAACAGACGATATTTTCGAGGCTGGCGTCTTTAGCTTCGCAGATATACTTCTTGCACTTTGGGCAGGTAATCCGTACTGCTTTGACTTCCTCTTTGGCTTTCTCTGGAACTACGTATTGTAGGTAACAATGACAATGAGGGTGCGCGTCGGCCACTTCGCCTGCGCCTGCGCTGAACTCGCCAATTCCTTCCTCGTGGGCGTGGATAGCAAAGTCGCCGTCTAGGGGTAATTCTACGCCATCCATTTCCTCGCAAAGCTCACAATGGTTTAGAGAGGCTGGGTTAAGGTGCCAGACCTTCATAACGCCTTCTAATTCGTTGTGCTTCGCTACGGCGTTAGCCATATCAAGGCTTGCCATTTCGGACGAGCGGTGCGCCTCTGTATCTTGTAATCTCTTGGTGCGCCAGAATTCGCTATCTGTTAAGTCGCGCAAAGCGTTGTTAGTTTCAATCTCGCTGTAATCTCCGGCTTCGGCCATTTCAAGCGTCCGGTGGATCGCAGCGTCGGTATCAGATGAGTAAGAGAACGTTACTTCCTCAAGATAGGCGAGATAGGTGGACTTAAAGTCCTCGCTGGGTTCGTATGCGTAATCGGTATCTACCGCGTAACCTGCCGCAATCGCTGCCTCCTCTAGTTCCTCTTTCCGAGCGAGTGCATAAGCGACCGCGCCAGTTAGTAGCACCGGCAACAAACTGCCAGCGAGGAGCCTAGATTTTTCTTTGATATCGAACTCGTCGCCTTCGATAGCGGCTTCTATCTGTTCCTCTGTATATTCGTCTAGGATTTTCTCCAGTTCGGAGTCTGTGGCAGCGTCCTTTTTCTTGGTCTTTACACTTTTAAAAGAGGTTTCTACCTGCGATACGGAGTCATCTGCGTTATCTGCGACCTGCGGATTTTCCGGCTCTGGCTGTGCTTTGATTAGCGACCTAAAGTCATCCGGTAAGCCAAAGGCGTCAATCGCCGACTCTAGCTTGTAGCCAGCGTCCACGGCGTCTTTAAGCACACGGAATTGCACTTCGGTAGTTTCGGCACGGGTTTTAAGTTCGTCCACGGACTCGGATATCTGGTAATCTGCGGTGATAGCAAACCCAAGGCCACCGGTGATACGGTTCATCTCGTGGGTAAACTTCGCCCAGATCTTGATAAGTTTCGGATAAACGGTATATTTGTCAAAGATATGCTCGGATTTAGCAACAGAGGCGTAGTTGGAGTTTTGGATAAAACCTTTGATTTCCTCTGGCACGCCAAACGCGGTGGCCGTTTTCTTGTTAGCCTGGTCGAACACGTCTTTAAGGCTGGCGTCTTTGTTGGATTGTGCAAACGGCACCCACTCAATCTGCGCCGGCAAAGGCTTACCATCTATGCTAGAGGTTGGACGGTGGACGTAGGAAACGTTGTTATTGCGCCCTGCGCCGCGGTGCTTCTCCTGCATAGCGTCCACAATGGCGTTGAATTCGTCTTTATCTTTGGCCGTAACAATAAACTCACCGGCTGGGATAGCTTGGTTGCGGAAAAAGCCACTCTGCCAATCTACGATATAGTCGTCAAGGCTTGCCCACTTTTTAGCGGCGAGAGTAGGGGAGTAGCCCTCGGTGATATCGTAAGGGTTAATGTTTAGGGAGATAGAGATAACGGTATCGTCGGAATAGGTTGCTGTCTTGGTCCGGTAGTCAATAGATCCGTCTTTGTTCTTAATCACTCCGACACCTTGTAAGAAGGTAAAGCCACCGATATTGTCTTTGGTGATACCGCCAGGCGTTCCGTCTTTCTTGTGGCAGAGGATATAGACGGCTGGGTGGACTAGAGTCATAACGGCCAGAGCCTCAAAGAACTCAAAGCCGGACATTTCTTTGTTTGGATTATAGAGAGCAGAAATAAGAGCCGGCGTTTCTTTTAGTCGTTCGCCGTTCTCGTCAATCGCATAAGGTAGGGAAACTGCTATTTGCTCGGCAATTCTTGACACGTCTGCGAAAATGTTATCGTATGCGCCATCGCTACCCCCGTAAAGCCCGTAAAAGCCGCTCCTCATATCTGCGAGGTGCCACGGAGTACCGTCTTGGTTGGTGATACCTTTTGCTTTTCCGGTTAGTTTTGCTTTGATTTTTCCAAACATTTCTACCTCCTTTTATCCTTTTTTATCGAAGTGATTGTCAAGCAGTCCTGGTCCACGTTACCTTCCCTCCCGACGTGGAGGAAGTCCACGTGCCTACCCAAGCGGTATTTGGGTTAAAACTGCTATTCGTTGTTACGTAGCACGTCCCTACCGGATAGATCAAGTTAACCATCTTAATCTGTTCGCTAGTGAGTGCGTTGGTTGATATCTCTTTTTTGACTACTATCGCCATATTCCTCCTACCTCAATACGTCCGTCCCGTCTAGTGTGCTACTATCCAGAGTAAAGTAACTCGGAGCATTATATTGGTGGACGGTTAAAGTTGTCGCGAGATAGCCTGGGCCATATTCCCAGTTAACGCCATCTACGATATACGTGCCGGCGAACTCGCCTTGTAGCTCGATAATATCGCCTAGCATTAGAGAGAAGTCGCCCTTGACTTCTACGTTTAATATGGGGTTATACTTTGAGCGTTCGTAAAGCATATACCTCGCAAAGAGGTCGGCTTGGTCCTCGGACTGAAAGAATTCGTTGTTGTTAATCTCTAGGATATGTTCGCCATATTCCTCTACGCTATTCTCATCTTGAGCGTCGTATTTGAGGAGGTTAGTAACCTTGGCCGGCTCGCCGTAAAGCCTCATCTCGTCAATCTCTACGTCGAAGTTGTTGGTATTCGTAAAGGTGATAATTAGCGCGTTGGAGGTAAGCCGAGAGGTTGCACTAACTCCACTCGTTACGGGGTTGCCGTTGGCGTCTTTGCAAGTAAACCAGCTTACGTTTGAGCTTCGCCCTAGCGTCGGGTTTTGGACGTCGTAGCACGGATCCTCAAGCGAGCAGGAGATTTCATTAGAGAAGTTTTGACTGATAACCCAGAGATTGCTCGTTCTATCGCCGGATGGGGATTTGGTGTAAACGTATTGGTACTCTTGGACCTCGCGGATTTCTGCCTGGATTTTAACGTGGTTTACCATCTGGGAGTTCTCGGACGGTCTTACCTCTATGATAGAGTATTCGCTAAACGTCATCGCGAGTTCGTCATTAAAGCTCGCTCGCGCCTGGAAACGTAGGATACCGAGTTCGTCCAGCCAAAAGCGTCCGTTCTCGGCCTGGACTAGCTTACGGATAGCGTCGCCAGCGTTGTCGCCGATATCAAAGAAAACAAACGGGATAACGTTCGCGCCCTGCTCGAAGTTGTATTGTGAGGAGGTGAGGCCAAACTGTTCTACGATGGCCGCTAAAACTTCATCTGTTCTAGCGTCGCGCATATCTACCACCTCTAAAAGCGAACTCACGCAGATAGAGGTTAGGAAGTCGTTAACGTGGTAGTCGGCAGTTCGTGAGCCTTGGTTAATATCTGGCGTGTCCTCTGTTAATCCCACAAGCTGCGGAATTGAGCCCTGGCCTTGGAAACCGGCGTAGATACGCACCGGACGGCCTGGCAGGTTGTTCTCGTCAATCGCAGAGCCGGAGCCTGGGGTAAAGTAAGCGTCGTGGTTGTCGAAGGTAATATCTGCTTGTCCTATCTGGACGGTGTAAGGGAACTCAATAGAGCGAGAGAGGCTTATCTTAACGAGCCGGTCGGAGTAATCCAGGTATTTGTAGAGGTCCCATATCTGTAAAACGTTCGGCTCGCGCAGCGCAAGGATATCTGGGCCGTCTAGTACGCTCTGGTCCAGGGTAAAAATCCCTACGCTAGGATCTAGTTCCTTCGTAAACGAGATATACGGCGCAACGGTAGGTGTGATAACCTGCCCTCTTGCCGCCTCGTGAAACTTATTATCTACGTCTATCACAGTTGTTTTGACTCCCTAAAGCTAACCTGCACACCCTCTACGGTACCGCAGTTGTCTATCACGTTTTGCGAGTTAAGTTCCATCCTCGCCACCATATCTGTAATTTGGAGGTTGGCAGCGCCGGTAATCGTAATTGTCGGATAGCGTCGGTTTTCCCATTGTCTGTCGATAAACCCTTTAAGCACGGAATACTCGCCGGCCGTCATATAGCCCAGCGATAAGGTAATCTTATGCTTACGCGCCTTATAGTAATCAGAAACGTTGCCGTCCACCGTTTCCACAATCTGCCCGATATGGTCGGGGCTGGAAATTAGCGGAGTCGCCCACACTTCGTAAGTCTGGGTTATGCTCGGATCTGTTATTGTTAGAGTTATTGCCATTATACTGTTGCCTCCAATCTTGATCGTTTAACTTGCTCTAACGCCGCAGCAATCTGTTCTGCCACCTTTCTGCGTTCTGCTTGCGAAGTAGCGAAGGTGCCTTGGACGTTTATGTTGATAATCGTGTTGCCGAGAGATTTAGGAGTTCCGGTAGCTTGATCTACTAGCTGGGCCGGTAAGACGTACTCGCCCTTGTGGACTACGCCAGCGATATCGTTGTATGCGCCACGTCCGGTAAAGCCACCCGTAGCGTACCCTGCCGGAATTGCGCCCATACCTTGTCGCGTCCACTCGCTTTTCCAGTTATCGCCGTATTTGCCTTTGTAGTATTCGACAATCTTTTTAGTTTCGGTATCGGCGTCCATACCGGCGCTTTCGCCAAAGAGGAACTTACCGACGGAGTTGTTTAGCACCTGGTCGAACCAGTTCATCACCTTACCAAAGAAACTACTACCGAAGGCGTCGCCTGCGCTTGAGCCGGATTGCGCGATAGATAGCTGGCTGTTTTTCATAGCTTCGTTAAACTTATCTGCAAGGTTGTTAGCGATACTTCCACCGGCCGCGCCAGCAAGGGTAGCCTGTTCCTCGTAGGAGGCTTTTTGTTCCTCGTACCTTCTCTGCAAGGCTTCGATTTCGTCAAGTAGGATAACGTCTTGGACTTCTTTAAGGGCGTCGCGGTGTTTGTTCATAAATGCCAGCTCGTCGTCTAGCTCGGCTTGGAGGGCGGCTCGCTTTTCCTCGTAGGCTTTGCGGTCGTTTTCGTTCTGGAGTTCTAGCTCCTCGCGTGCCGCTTCGGTCTGCCTCTGGTAAAGGTTGTTTTCCTTGGCGAGTGCGAACTCAAGGTTAGCGAGTTTCTGGCGGTTGTATTCGTTGTTATACCTCTGCAAGAACGCAATCTGCGTCATAATCTCGTCCACTTTTTCTTGGTGGGCGCGTTCCTCCTCGGCTTGTGATACCTCAAAGGCGGCGTTACGTTCCTCGACGGCTCTACGATAGTTAACGTTGGCTTCTTTAATCTGCTTGGTTAAGTTCTCGATAGTTTCAAGGTGGCGGACTTCTATCTGTTTCAAGTCCTCTAGGTAATCTCTGCGCAGCTTGTCTAGCTGTTTGTTAAGGTCTTGGACGGCTCCGGCCGCGCCTCCGGTGGATACACCGAAGTTATCCATCGACTCGGCGCCATCGTCAAGTCCGGTAACTAAATCCTCGGTAGCTTCGGAAGTTTGGGAAGTAACTAGGCTAATTGCTGCCATCGTTGCGGCTACGGTTGCGAGCCCTAGAACTACACCTTTAGCGGCGACGTTAAGGCCAGAGAACCACGCAATCGCGCTGGAAATCATCGGGATAAGTTTAGCAATCGCCCAAACGATACCACCTGCGCCCACAATTACGCCGACAAACGTGCCTACTACGGTGATAACCTCTTTATTCGCTACTACGAACGAGGCGAGATTGTTTATCATAGTCGCCATTGGCGCGAAGGCTTGTCCGAAACTTGCCTTTAAGTTCTCAATAGAGTTGTTTAATCGTTGCGTAGAGGCAGAAAAGCTGTTCTGATATGCGCTTGCCTGAGAGGTATATTTTTGTCCTGCTTCTACGGTGGAGTTGTAGATCGCCTGGCGTTTCTCCGCCTGGGAGAGTTCGCTTGAGGTCTTTCCGATACTCTCGGCGTATCTGTCGTAAGCGTGCGAGGCGGTTTCCATATTACCGGCCACCTTCATCATCATAGACGACTCTTGCTTGATACCTTGGGTGGCTCTTGCTACGGCGTCTGATACGTTGTAGCCTTCCTTACGGTTGGCTTCGGCGGCTACCGTCATAGCCTTTATCATCTCTGTTGCTTCTTGGACGGTGTAGCCATACGCGGTAAGGTTGCGCATAGCAATCATCGCGTCCTCCTCGGAGAGCAGGCCGTCTGCCGTAATCTCTCGGACGCCGGTCATAGCGTCGGAGATTGTACCCTTAACGGTATCTACGGTAGTCTGTAATCCGTAAAGCGCGTCCTCATACTTCGCGTACTCTGCCATAGAGTCCGTAACCCAAGATACTTCTGCCGCAGTAATTGCTGCGAACATAGCCTGGGCTTGCGACGAAACGTCGTTCATCGAGCCGACCATTTGCCACATTGACTCCTTAAATTCCTCGAAGTCGAACTTGGCTTGCTCGGCGGCTTGTCCGGTCTTTTCTATCTCTGGCGCCGTAGTTTTAGCGGCGGACTCTACTTTCTCGCTGGCGGCGGCCGCTTCCTCTTGCGCCTTGGCGTATTCCTCCGCCTCTTTGGTGGTCTTTTCAAACCACGCCTGATACTCCTCGTAGGTACCTTCTCCCTCGCCCCAGTTAATCTTGAGGTTCATATCGCCCATCTCTTGTTTGAGATCGCCGACTTTTTTACTGATATCGTCAACACCCTTCTCTACGTTAGAGGTGTCGGCCTTAAAGGTATATTTTACAACGTTCGAGGAGTCCTCCATTGTTAAACTTCCTTCCTTATTTCGTTACTCTTTTTACGGATAGCGTCGGCAAAGCTCTTGTCGGCGGTAATTCCGGCCATAGAACTAGCTTGGATATCGCCCTCGTCCACAATTTGACGGTAGCGAGCTTTACGCGCTGCCTGGTTAAGTCCAACCATCGTTTCAAAGGTATAGGGGATATGGGTAACTTTGCCGTCCTCGGCCACGTCGATAATGTGTCCGCGCATAACGGCTTCTACGGCTTCAAAGCCAAAATAAAGCCCGTGGAGTCCTAACTGGTATAGTTCCGGTGGGATATCTCCTTTGTGCGACGGGTTTTTCGCAGCCTTCGCACGTTCCTCGGCCCATTTCTGGTCCGCTGGGTTTAGCATATCTTTAAGCGCTGGCATTTGGCTCCTTTGGCTCGTTCGCTACTTCGCCGAGCAGAGCGGCGTCGATAATCCGCCTAATCTCGGTGCGATCTAGCTCTTTAAATAATCTATCAACGGCTCCCTCTGTTTCAGAGGAAATAGTGCCCTTCAAAAGTTCGTGGGTTTCAACAATTAGCTCATCTGTTCTGGCTAACAATTTAGCGAGGGTTTTCTGGTCTGCCTCTGGGATTTTGGCGTTTTTAGCTTTGCCTTTGTGCTTCTCTAGCAAGGCTTCCGCTTCGGCCTGGACTTCGTTAAGTTCGCGCATATTCGCACGGACTTGTAGCTCCTCGCCGGCGCCATAAGGACGAACAGTAAACTTACCATACCCTTCAACCTCGATGGTCTTTTTGTTATTCTTTGGTACGTATGTGATTGTCATAGCAATAGTTATCTCCTTTATCTCGTTATATGGGGCTATCGAAGTGCTAGTCAAGTTGCGACGGCTTACTTTTTATGGTAAAATAGGGAAAACGTATCAAAACAAAAAAGGAAAACTATGGCAGAAAAACTAAACGAAAACACCCCATCCGAGCGCGAGTCCCTTAACGAAATCAAGTATTCCGTGGCCGCGATCAGAAAAATAATCTTAATCCAGTTTGTCTTACAGATAATCGCTGGACTACTTATCTGGGGTTCTCTCCGGCACTAACAAAAAGCCCACCATCTCTGGTAGGCTTCTTGTCTAGGCGGATTGTTAAGCGCTTTCTGGCACTTCCACAAACGCTTGCGTGGAGGCGTCCCAAAGAGTTTTCTTTGTGAGGTCGCCAGCACCGACAATCGCATAACCATCGGAGGTTGGCTGTGCGTAAATCGTAAACGGAACTACTATGTTACCGTCGGTTCCATAGGTGTAGTTCAAGTTAAGCTGCGTCAAACCGGCAAAGATATGCAAGTCATTGTCGGAGTTAGGATCGCAACTAAAGTGGACGTTAACAACCTTTGGAGTTTTGGTAGCACAAGTACCGCCGCCGATACGGATACGCCCAAGCAAGTCATCTGTTAGAGGTTCCTCGTAAAGATCCTCGTAGAGAACTTTAAGCGCGTCCATAGAAGGCAAAATGTAGTTACCTTCGAGCTGTGCGGTTTCTAGTTTCCCAGATGGTCTAGTGATAACACCAGCCTGTGAGGTTGTAGAGAGGGTGCCCTCTGCAAAGTTTGGCGTAATATCACCAAGAAATTCTGGGCCAATTACGGTGGTACCAATCGCAAGTTCGACTTTACCACCCATATACGTAGCTTGATCCATTGTATTCCTTTCTTTTTAGTAAATAATTGTTCCCGACACCGACCAGATTATCCGGCCTTTTGTATCCTCGCCAACTCTCGTCGGTGTAGAAACTGGCGAAATAGTGATATTGCGATAGCTATTATCTATTCCATACTTCGGTACGGCAGGCAATTCGCAGGTGCCGTAGGTTTCTAATCTACTCAAGAAATCTGCCACCTTCTCAAGCTGTTTAAGAGCTTTGAGGTCAGTTTCAGCCCTTGAATAGAGTTCGTAACGTTGTACGCGCCGCCTAAATTTAGACGACACTTGGCCTATGCTAACGATATAGATACCGTCTTTGCCTAGCCCTAACTTCTGCCAAAACAAATCCTTGTCGATTTTCCCTAAACCGTTATTTTCTAAAAACTTCAGTAAAGATAGTGTAATCATAGGTATTTGCTTATCCCTTCCTTCGCGACCGTATCACCGGCGTTTTGTAGATAGTATTTCGTATCTGGGTGCAGATTGTTTTCAAAGTGCCTGCGCCTGGCATAAGGCACGGCCGGACTGCCATAAGCCACGGACACTTCTAGTTCGTTCTCGCCTGCTTCCTCAACTCTGCCGTCCGCTTTAAGCGAGCCGGTGAGTTCTGGCGCTAACATACGAGAGCGCTGGAGTGTCGCCTCTGCCATAGCGCGCAAGGAATTACGTACGTTTACGCGTAAAAACTTTAGGCTATCGTGTACGTGTTCCTCTACACTAACTGATACTTTTGCTTCGCCAACCGGAGTAACAGACATTAGATAAATTCCTCCTCTGTCTGTTCCTCTTTGTTAAGGGTGAGTCGATAAAACTCAACCTCGCCCGTGTCAAAGTCTTTGCCTTCGGTAACTCCGGCAATCCGATAGTTTACGCCTTTGTAGCGTATCCCGTTCCCGACTAAATCATCGGCCGTCATACCTTCGTAATCCTCTGGGTGGACGTGGAGGGTGGCGTCGGAGAGTTCAACCTCTCTTTCGCCTTGCACCATACCACTTCGCAACTTAAACACGCCTTGGTGTGTTACGGTGTTGGTGATCTTATTGCCTTCTACCGTCCCTCTTTCTACGGTTTGGAAATCGTAGTTATCGGAGGTAAATTGCTCGAACACCGTTCCCATAGCAAACCTTTCCGTGGCGGATACCAGCTTGGCACTCTGAATACTTTTCTAGCGCGGCGTCGTTCTGCTTTACAAAAGCCTCCATAGGAGAGGTAATGCCTTCGTCATACGATACAGAGTAGTCCTCAATCTTTTTGGTCTTAATCCCTATATGTTTGACTTGCTCCTGTTCTTGGCAGATGGTAGCAAAGCAACGCGCGAGCAGAAGTACCAGCCCTGGCTGGAGGGGTGCCTTGAGTTCTACGCAAAGCAAGTCCTCCAACCTTTCCTGGGCTATCTTAAAGTACGTTGAATAGTTTTCGTCCTCAACTTTAGATAAGGCACGACCGAGCAACGAGCCCATTTTCTCTTTTGAAATAAGTGTTTTTGAGTCAGTCATCCGGTCATCTCCTTTCTAAATTAAGCGCTCACGCCAGCGGACTTGTAGCCAGCAGCAACCTTCGAGCCCTCAAGAGAGCCAGAAACTAGACGCTCGACGAGCATATAGTCTTTGTTAGTCTTGATATCGAAGTCGGTGCGGACCATATCGTCAGTACCAAGCAAGGTGTAGCCTTGGTTGGCGTAGGCGATAACGTCGTAGCCAGCAGCCTTGATACCTTCGAGCTCCACGATCTTTGCGCGGAATACTTTCTCGAAATCGGTACCAGGTTGGAATAGCAAGCGGCCGTTTTCGTCCTCTGCAAGCATAAGGTCGGTGAGGTCGGTTGGATCCATCACGATAACCTTGTTAATTGGGGTATTAACAGTAAACGCAGTCGGCTTGATAGCACGGAGGGTTTTAACAACTTTCTTGTACATAGAGTCGTTAGCGTTGTTGTTAATAGTAGAGGCCACGAAGGACGCATAGCTGTTAGCAACGCTAGAACCGTTAAGGTCAGCGACAATGCTGTGGAGGCCACGGCTTCCGTCAAAGACACGATAGTCGGCTTGGTTGTCGCCTGGTTCAGAACGGCCATCACCCAAGATAGCGCCGGTGTAAACTTCAGTCTTTAAGCGAGCAGCAAGTTCCTCGGTGCGGAAACGCAAGAATTCGCCGTCCTCGTCCTCAAGAAGGTCGATAAGGTCGATATCAAGCATTTTGTAGAGGATTTTACCTTTAAGATCACGGTGTAAGGTAGAGATTTGCTGGGTAGCTTTTTCCTCACCTTTCTTGTGGCCTTTAGCACGGATATTCTCACCGGTGCCGTAGTAAGCGTTGGCAACGCCTGCTCTACGATTGCTCCTGCGGAAGGTGCCAAGCACGTCGGCGGCAACGTCGTTCCAGGTAGCAAAGAATACGGCGTCAAGAGCGGTTGGTAATACAAAGCCATCTCCGATACCTTTTTCTTTAAGTTTCGCAGTCCAAGCAGACTTGATTGCGATTTTGTTTCCACGGTTTTCAGCGATAATCTTACCGAAGTCAGCCATCGCGTTCTTGGAGCCAAGATAACCTTTGGCACCAGTTTCGGCCGTGGTAGCAACCTGCGAAGGTTGCTTAACTAGAGTTTTTGCAACTTTTTCCATAGTTGGTTCCTTTGTTTCATCGTTAGTATTAGTTTCCTCTGGAGTTTCCTCGGCTGGGGTTTCCTCTGGAGCTGGAGCTTCTGGGGTTTCCTCTGCCTTTGGTTCCTCTGTTGGAGTTTCCGGTGTTTCAACCGGAGTTTCCTCGACTTGTTTCTCGTCGGGGGTTGTCGTTGGAGTTTCGTTCTCCATCTCTACTCCTTTCGTAGATTTCGCCTCTATAACGCGAGCTTCTTTATTAGCGCCACGAGTAACGAGGGAAACTTCGATAATTTCGCCGCCGGTTACTACTTTAGAGTCAAAGTTGTACTCAAAGTCGCGGAACTGAATAGAGAAAGCGTTGTCGAGATGGCCTTCCTCAATCAACTTAAACATATCCTGGGCGTAATCCCTTGACGAGATACCACACTCAAAGACGAGTTCGTTGTTAATAAAGGTAGCCTTGCGGACAGAGCCGATAGTCTTATCAACTTCCCAGAGGTTGTGGTCGGTAAGCAGGGGAATATCTATGTTGGTAGCCCCTTCTGCCGGTAACGCGTCCACACGGATTTCTCCGCCACCTTTAAGAGGAAGTCTAAAAGTCCCAATCTCTATCTTTTCGTAATCGCGATCCTCTTTGTTTGAGGACGCAACGAAAGTAACTCTGTGCTCGCCTTCGACTTCGGCGATTTTAGTCTTGGTTAGAACTAAAGACTTTACTTTATTCATTTTATTATCCTTTCGCCGTCCCTATGACTCTTGCGTTAATAGAGTCGGACCTTGGCTATTTTATTTATCACTTTGTATCGAAGTGAGTGTCAAGCGATACAAAAAACCAGATACGCAACGCGAAATCTGGCTTTGGGGTTATACTACGGCCACAATGGTATTAGCAGCAAGGGCAGAGCCTTCGCCTGGATCGGACGTTGTTACGGTAAGCTGTAACATATTGTTGCCGATAAAGGTTTTAAGATACTCTATGTTCTCCACCATATCGTCTAGCTGGTCTGCGGCCAACTGGTCTAGTGGCACGAAGTCCATATTTGGGTTTGGTAATATAGGTGTCGCCATCTTATGCCTCCATATACTCGTTTAAATAAATAAAAGCGGAGTAGGTAGGGTTAGTAATAACCTCTCGCGCTTGCTCCGGTGTAATCTTTTTGGCAACCTCATCTAGTCGTTTCTCGGCTTTGGCAGCGTCGGTAGAAAATGTTCGCACGAACAGAGAGAACTTGAGTTCTGCCTTCCCGTCTTTGACGACGTAAGTTTTGGCGTATCTGTAAATAGGCTTGTCGGCCACGGCAGAGCCACCTTCTTTCTTTTTGTAGGGTGTTCCAATAGCGGAAGTCCTAACTGTAAAGCTATCGTTAATTTTTGCTCGCCAGAGGGCGATACGATCTATAATTATGTCCATACCTCTTTTATGAGGCTATATCGAAGTGAGTGTCAAGTTTAACGCACTCCGCCATATTCTATCGGCTTGCGCTCCATATCACGTATAGCATACGCTATGGCGTCGAGGGCGTGGTCGTTGCCGTCCTCCGGTTCGTCCAGCGCTTCGCCGGTGGACTTTTTCTTGCGCCACGCGTACGTCAGATACTCGCGTTCTAGCGCCTTGTCCTCTGATAAGTAGTGGACTTTGCGCCTCTTTACTAGCTCTATGTTGTAGAGCTTGCCGTTCATCTTTTCGCCTGGCGTCTTATTACAAGCTATCGCGCGCAATCCGTTCGCCTGCATTTCCGCTATAATCTCTGGCCGCGCCGAGTCGCATACAAACAATCCCTCTGAGAACTGCTTCAGACGGGCGATAAGGTCCGGTGTGAGTAGTTTGTTTTCGTAGAGCATAAGTTTAAGGCAGACTTCTTTCGGCTCTTTTTCGTTCTCATATACCGCAACTACGGCCGTTGGATCGTTAGAAAAGCCAAAGTCCACCCCATATCTCTTTAAGAGGTATCCTTCTGGTATCTCGTCCACCGTAGTCCAGCCTTCGTAAACGTTGCCCTCAAGCGAGCCAATCTCGCCTAGGCCGTACACTCTCCACCAGTTAGACGTTCCGTCGCCTTTTCTCGCCTCTATCGCCTTTACGATATTATCCTCAAGCGCCTCATTACCCTTGTAGTTTAGCTTAATAAAAGATACGTCATCGCGTTTTAGCAGCTCCGTATGCACCCAGAATTCGTTTACAGGGTTAAAGTCTAGCCAGATTTTTTCGCGAGTACGTACTTCCAACGCCGAAAAGGTATCGTAAGATATACGATTTGCCTCGTTTACAAAGAGATAATCGCGCCTGGCACCAAGGGCGCCCATCTCATCGCAAGAAAAGAACTCTACGATAGTGCCGGTTAAAATGTTGGTAAACGTATGCTCGGTCTTATTCTCTTTGAAATACCTCCACCAGCTAAAGTCAGACAATACAGAACCAAAATCACGCATAGCACCACGTTTAAGGTTCGGGTAAGTATCGGTGGTTGTAGATATGATTTTGTTTTCTACGTCAAAAGATAGGTCGGCGATTATAGCCATCAAGTCATACGTCTTACCGGCGGACGTACCGCCCTGTACGATATTTATGCGGCTATTTAACTCCCTAATCTTGAAATAGTTTTCTGTATCTCGCCAACGCATTTTCTATTGTCTTTCGCTTCTATCCTTTGCCAATCTCGGAGCCGGTGGTTCCACCTCCATTGTTTCTACGGATTGCTTCGGGAAACCGTAGATCTCGTCTATAATCTCTCTGATAATACGCCACTTCTCGGCAGGTTTAAGAGAGCCGTCCAGCAATATCTCCGCAATATCGCGCTCAAACTTCGGAGCGTTCTCATCCTTTTTAATCTGTTGTAGCTCTTTCTTTGACAAGGTGATAATCTTTTCGAGCTTCGCCCTTGCCGTATCCTCTGCCTTGAAAAAGCCGTGGCCTCGTGGGTTTTCTTTCTCGCCACCGTAGCGCGTCTTTTTGCTTGCCTTTGACTGCGGCGGCTTTTTATATCCTACCTTGTATTCCCCAGAGTCCAGGGGAACTTTAGCTTTTTTCGTTGCCATTTCCGACACCTCCTGTTTCCCATTTAGTTTTTATAAATTTGCCCCTAATTTGCTCGTATTCCCAGGGTTGACAACTTATCAGCAGCCCCGTATCTGGATCCACAAAAGTCATTTTCTCCCTTTCTTTTTCGGCTTTCTCGCCACCTTATATTTTGGTATAGGGATTTTTATGTAGTCTAGCTTCATCTAGCCTCCTCTCCCCCCAAATAATTATTGTTCCAAAAATACACCGCCTTCGTAGGTCCCTTAAACTCGTAAGGCTCGCGCAATCTATATCCGCATTTCGGGCATTGTACTCTGTAATGTATCCTGTTTGCTGTGCCCTTAATAAACCAAGCAACTATCTCTGGTTTGTCGTGGCCGCAATTCCGGCAGGGGTAGATATTAAACATACCTGGCTTCATACCTTCGAGATAGTGGAAATATCTACTCACCGCTTCCTCCTTGAGAAAATCCCACCAAATAGCTTGTCGATATCTTGTGGAAAACCTTCTTTTTTCATCCGCTCCTCAAGAAACGCTTCGTCGTAGGCTTCCTTCCAGGTGCAACGTTTAGAGGTGTAAATCTCGGTAGCGCGTTTTTGGATATGCAACGGTGGTAAATCGCTCATTTCTTGCCTTTCCATAAGATATAATCACGAGTCGCCTCGCGGTTTCTCATTTCTTTTAAACTCATACTCTCCCCACCGATATTTTCGTCGCCAATTACGTCTATGATATGCTTTGGCCGCTTACACTTTCCGCAGACGTTCCCGACTAACGTATGCGTCATACACCAGCAATTTTTACAGAGGGAAATATCTGGGTTGCCGTGCTCATCTTTAACTGCGTTCTTTTTCCAATCGTCCATCTTAAAATACTCCTATAACGTAAAGCATAAAGACCATACAGATTGCGAAACCAAGTATAAGACCAGCTAGAAATGCGTCAAACCTACTCATTTTATCTCTCCTCTGTTAAAGCGTTTGCTCAAACTGTCTGGGTTAGCTCCCCAATCGTAGCGATAAATAGCTTCGGTAGCCTTATAGATATTTTTGTCGTCGGCAACTACTCGTTTAAGCCAATCTCTATCCTCTGCAACCTGCTTGCTCTCGTCAAAGAACTGCCCTTTGATAGCGTCGTAAGAGAACGCGAAAGACCAGACGCCGGCCGTTTCCAGCTTGTGTGGATCCGTAGTAGCCACCGCTTGCGCAACTATGGCGTAGAACGGGAAAACGATAATATCTGGGTGCTCGGAGCGGAATATCTGGTAAAGGGTATGCAAGAAACTCGGCTCTACCTTGTCGTCCGCGTCCACAAAGACGATATATTTTCCGGTGGAGGCTTTGAGGCCGGTGTTCCTGGCGGCCGCCGCGCCTCTGTTCAGTTGGTGGATTACGGTCCAGCCTTCCATCTCCATATAGCTTTTGTCGTCCGTAGAACCGTCGTCAACGGCAATTAGCTCTGTTTCTGGGTAAAACTTCCGCTTCTGATAGGATAGCTGCGCCATTATCTCTTTGGCCCACTTGCTAGAATTGTAGAGCGGCATAATCACCGAAACCTTGTCGGCTCTCTCGCCGCGTTTATTCTTATCGTGGTGTAGCATAAAATTGTCGTAATCTACCGGAAAATCGAAGTCGTCTGTTTCGTCGCGCCAAAAGATATCGTGCTCGTCCAGAGTAGCTTTTCTACACTCGTCCGGTGAGTATCCGCGCAGGTATCTGTCTATCTGGAAATCCTTTACGAAGTTAATCTCGCCGGCGTCGCATTTCTGGTTAAACTCCGTCATCTTTTCTAGCCACCACTCCCAATTCGGTACGAGGTGGATATAGCCCTCCTCCCACGGACAACCGGTCCAGGGGTTAGGCAGGCAGCAATAGTAGTGTTTCCAGGTGTTTACGTCCTGCGACGTGGCGTCTTTGATAATTTCCTCGGTGTAGTAGCAATCGCCAAGTAAGATACCGAACTCGCCTTTGGCTTCTCTGGCAATACCCTCGAACGCGCGACGCTTTGAGTCGTAGCCGGTGAGTACAACCTTAATATCTTTGGCCTTGATACCGTTCTTTTTTAAGAGGCGGACGCTACGATCTAGCAGCTTCTCGCCGTCTATTTTCAGATAGCATTTATTCTTTACTCCTTGATAGCTTTTCCAACGCGTAGCACTTCCACCAGCGAGGATATACCACTTCTTTATTCTCATAGAGTGCCCTCCAATACTTTCTCCCACACCGGATCTATTTTTTCGACAATCGGAGTAAACTCCGGTTTTTTGTTAAATATCGCCTCAATATCTAGCCCTTCCAGGTTTTGTCCGACCAGATAGCCGGTCTTGCCTTGCTTGACTACCTTCATAATCTCCGGTATCTGCGTGCCAATTACCGGCGTTCCTACCTGTAAGGCTTCGTGGACGGAGTAGCAATAGGACTCGTTCTTGGAGAGCTGTACCAGATAATCCACTCTACTCAATAGCGCAAGGTTGTTTACGTTTGGCTCGATAAATACCACGGACTTATCCTTTTCGAGTGCCTTGTCTATCCTGGAATTAGAGAGTGCGGCGGAGATAATCCAGAGGAACGGCTTGTTGGCCGCGTGAAACTCCTTAATCATCCGTACAATCAAATCTGCGCCCTTTTCGGCGGATAAACGCGATAAAGTGAGGAATACCTTAAACTCCTGCTTCTCTGGTGGACAGAGGATATTCGGCACTATAACCGAGTCTATCGGCTTACTAAAGGCCGTTTTGAGCGCTTTGGCGGTGGTATCTGATACGGATAACACCTTATCTACGTCTTTGTCCGGCTCCCAAACAAAGCTCGCCCATTGTGGCATTTTGCGCATATTCGCCCAATCTGCGTGGACTTGTTGATAAATTTTGGTAGCTTTTACTCTACCCTTGATAAACGGATAAGAGTCGTAGTTCGCCAAGATAAGCACGTCGGTTTCGTAAGTCTTGCTCGGATCGTCAATCTCTACCTCGCAATACTCGGCCAGCCGGAGTGCCTGGTCGCTATCTGCCACCTTAAAGACGAACTTAATGTTGCGGTCTTTGTAGGCTTTGGCGAGGTTGTAGTCGGCAGTTTCAATACCCCCGATAATGTAGAGCAAGCTCTGGTAAACTAGCACTCTCTTGCCGTGCTTTTTCGCCATAGATTTTGGTCTAGCAGAGATGAGGAGCGCGAGCTGGCGCTTCGTCATATCTCTAACTCTTTCCTCGTCGTCAAGAGCCAGCGTTTCGTCTATCTGATAACGTCGTCCGGTGTACTTATCGTCAAACGGCCGGAGCACTTTTAGGAGAAATCTCATAGTATCCCACTCCTCCCTAGATATTCGTCAATCACCTTCTTTGCTTCCTCAAAACCAACGCAAAACACCGCCTTGTAGCCTCTAAACTCTAGGATTTCTAGCATTTCTGCTTGCTCTGCGATATGCTCGGACGCCCACTTGCCGTCCTTTTTCTTGAGGCGAGTGCCTTCTTTTTTAAGCTCGATAAACAATCCGTGATATTCGTAATCCCAACCACCATCTACGCAGCGTGGAACTGGCTCGGCGATAAACATATCCGGCCACGCTCTGCGACCACCATTTTGCCGCTTTCTCCTAGCCCCTTGGCGCGGAGTAAGCCGCGTGATACTTCCGGTGTCGCTGTGGAATACTACCTGTGGATATTGCAACCGCAGATAGTTGGCGACTTGCTCTTGTAGTATAGCCTCACTTACGGCCATTACGCATTTTCCACTTTAATTTTTGTAGCTGGATTTTCCACACTATCCACTCGTATAGTCCGTGTGGTTTTTGGCAATCTTTGCACGTCATTTTTGCTCCTTTTCGCCGCCTTTTTCTTACCGGCTTTAACCCTTTTGTCTTTAACGTTGTCGATCCACATATCCATAATCCTTTCTAAAGCTGTTGCTGTGCCGTCTGGGAATACCCCAAAGGCTGTATAACCATCGCCACCCCAGATTTCCGTCGCCTTTTTGTGGGCGAACGGCCTGTAAGTTGTGCGCTGGACTTTAATATCGTAGCCGTGTTTTAGAGCTTCTTTCTGGAAGTTATTCCAAAACTCCTCCATAACACAAGGCAAACAGAACTTTGTGTAAACTATTAGTTTTTGCATTATTTCCTCCTTTGTTCCTTATATTGCGACGGTAAAACAACCGTATCTCTTGTAATTTCAAATTGCTCATACCTTGGTGCGTGGGTTGTAATTTCGTGCTTGGTCGCAAGTCGCAACACGTCCGATAAGGTTTCCAAAGAATTATTGCGCGTTAAGTTCTCCGCAAACGGTCGCCAACTACGCGAGTAGAAACCACGGCCCTCGAACCAACGCTCGCAGAGGAGCATATTTTTTCCATCTGTAATCAAAATCGCGTCTTTGTCCCGAAAATAAATAGTCAGTTCTCCAATATATCTGACTCTGCGGACAAACTGCTCTTTTCTGATATGACTAATTGCGCGCTTTGTCATCTACCTCCTTTACTTTATTTTTCTAACGAAGTGCGTGTCAATTTCTACTCGGCCACCTCCTCTCTATTCATTTCTCGTATTACCTCTATACCTAACTTGCTACAAATATGCTCCACTTTATCGTTCATCGGGTACCAAACGCGGAGCTTGCGATGGGTACGTTCACTACGGGCGAGTAAATCTTTTAGCAATCTCTGGGCTTCTCCTTTGCCTTGGTGGTCTGGGTGCGTTTCTATCAGATAAACGGTGCACCAATCCTTGCCAATACCGCAGTTGGCAATACAAAAACCGTCCTCCAACTTAACGTCGTACGATCCGCCTAAAGACTCCCTAAATAATAATCGTCCCATCCTTTGCCTTCTTTTCGTTAACAGAGAGCTTAAACTCAAGTTCTACACCAACTTTAGAGAGGTGGTGTTTGAGTTCGTTTAAGCAGCGTCGCGCGCAGAGAAACGCCGTCGGGCTATCCTCGTTGCCGAACAGATAAACCGCACCTTGTCCGAGTGGATCATCCGGCACTTCTGCAACAAACATAACGTCTGCGCCAGAGAGCGCCAAGTCTAACGCCTGGCTACGTATTTTTCTAATCCTTCTATCTGCCATTTTCTCCTCCTCTGTAATAAATACCTATCCCTCTGACAATCTGCGAAACTACTCCTGCCGAGATATTGAGCGCCCGACCGGTTGCTGCATAACTACGGAGGTCTTTGTACACTTCTTTCACTTCCGCAATCTCATATTCTGATAGTTTAGTATTCACACCAGCCGGCCTCATCTAGCCCCTTCCATATTTATTACTAACGGCTCTCCCTGGTATATTGCTGGGTAGCTTATCATCAAGTGCCATACCTGGTAAGGTAGGAAATCGTCGCGACTATAACTTTTTGCGCAATACTCGGTCAAGTTATGCCCCTCATAGAGCGGAGTATCCGGTAGATGATAACGTCCTTCCGACTTTGTGAGTATTCTCTCGGCCACTTCGTCCTCGACCATAAACTCCACCATATACTGCAAGGTAGCTATTCCAGAGAGAACGTGGTGCGCCGTAATCGGATCCATATCGGCAGCGTCAAAGAAACAAAAACCCACGGAGCCACCTTTTTTGTGCTCCTTTTCGTTAATCAGAGGCTCGCCTTTGAGATATTTCTCTAGCTCGGCTTCGCTCATAAAACGGATAAAGCGCCTCATAGTTTAGCCTCCAAGAGTTCTAGATTTTCGTGGATATTACCAATTATCTCGATATGCTGGACCGTATTTTTGTTAAAAACAAATGTGCCAACCCTAAAATCTTTGTTCATTAAATCAAACTTCGCTTCATCCTGCGACCATATAACTGCTAAATGAGTACCAAAAAACCAGATAATATCGCCTTCGTATATTTCTCGACCATTTTGGTCCTTAAAGCCTGTATATTGTTCTAAATAAAAGTTCGCTTCTGCTTTTATGCTCTCTGGGAATAATTGCGAAAACGCTACTTCCACCGACTCACCCCTGCTTATCCAGCGTTTCGCGTTATCGTCCCATAATCTGAATTTAAAATCTCTCATACTCCCAACCCCCTATTCATACGCTTTGCATTGTAGAGCATATTCTTTACGTAATCCTTAACCAAAACACCCCTTTGGTTAGCAATATGCGCTACCATACTCATCACCATAATATCCGTTATCTCTGCGTCGTTACGCTTTGGCCCCAACTTAAACAGAGGGTTATCTTTTGTTTCCGTGCTCGTCAAGACAAACCCCATTGGCTGATCCGTACCGGCACCCCAGCAATACAGAATAGAGAGTGGGTAGTTATCCTTTATTTTCGCGAAGGCTTTTATCGTTTCTTCCATCTTTCTTTCTCCTTTTAATCTCAATAACAATATCCTCTACGAAGGCAATCAAAAAGCAGGCCACAATATAGAGGACGATAGCGATAGCAATAATCCAGAGAAGGGTAATCATCTTTTAGCTGGTCCTCTCCGAGATTTGCGGCCGCCAATCGCGCCGACTATTCTCGCTAGTTCTGGGTTGGCTGCAAAACCTCCCGTGTGGCCGTTTTGCCCCCCCTTCCGGCCAATCTCACGGTAGAAATTTCGCCCGTGTAGCTTATAGTTAGTATTTCTTGCTTTTCGCCCACCTTCCACCGTTCCTGCCATATAACCTCCTTTTCCTTGGCTAAACCTGGATAATTTGTTTCATAATATCTGCGATCATAGCCACCTCACTATCTAGGTGGACGTTCGCAACTTTCTGCGTTCCGTTGTTAAACGTCGCATATACATATTCCTCGTGGCCGTTTTTCGTATAGACAAGCGACTTGAGGTCGCGATAATCTCGCGTCATCTTTAAGACTTCGCCAAACGCTTTGGCGACTGCTGCTTTATTTTCCATTAAAAACCTAACCTTTCTATCTTTTCCGCCGCCTCGTCAATCAGTTTCATAACTGCCTTCTCAAACTCCCTAGCTTCCTCAATCTTTGACTCCACGTCTTTGCGCTGGATATCAAAAATCTGCATTTCTAGGCCAGGGATAACGTCGGTGTAGATCACAAAATGTAGCGTTTCGAGGTCTTGATTTACCACGAAATACTTAATAATCTGCGCGTCATATTCCTTTGGTGGTTTACCGGTAAGATACGCCTCAACTACGGCGTCGCTCCCCAAGCACTTAACCTCTACGGCTTCTTTGCACTTGCCTCTCTTGGTAATCGTGCCATCTGGGGAGATATAGATATTGTCGTCGTCGTCCGAAATCCAGACTACCGACTCTTTATCTAACTTCTTACCGGTCTTTTCTGAAAACATTGCCAGCGCTTCTGGCTCTAGGATATGGCCGCGCGCCATCATACTAAATGGCTCACCGTTTAGGCGGTCCACGTAGTCGTTAGGCGTAATCGGGCGCGCCACACGTTCCGCGATAATACGGTAGAAACGTGGGCGTGGATCCTGTTCTAATTTCAAAGCTGCGAGTTCGGACGGCTCCAACATTTTAGCGAGCTCGGCCACCGGCAATCTCTTGTCGGCTGGCGGTAACTCTTGAAACTCCTCTAGCTTCGCAATAATACTGGACTTCAAGGGATAGCCTGGCGTCCACAAGTCTTTAAACTCGCTGCCGCCGGACTTACCTTTGCGGAACTCTAGCCACTCCTCGGAATTCTGTTGTATCTTTAAGACCTTCATTTCGAAGCCTCCCTCTTTTTCTGAATATCCTCAATCTCTTTGGACAACTCGGCGAGGTAGGTGTGCATATCTTGTAGGTTGTCGGACACTTCTTTGCCGACAAAAGTATAATCCAGCGCGTCTAAACTCGCGCAGGCGTTCTCTAACTCGGCGTGATATTCGCCGAGGCGGAAGTCGGATAATTTATCGACGTGCTCCTTAACTGTCTTTAGCCACATTTTTCTTAACTCCTTTCTTGGCTAATTTCTCTTTAGCCTTGTCTTTCTCGGCGACAACCAGCTTTTCTGCGCGCACCTTAATCGGCAACGCTAGGAAAATCTGGCGCAATTCCTCAACAGTAGAGGCGCCTTGTAGGGCTTCCACCGCGTCCTCTATCTCCTCGGCGTGTTTTTCTGCCTTGTATGCGTTAAACTCCTCCATCTCCTCATAAGAGGCAATCTCACCGGAGGCCGCATAGCCGAGCAGAGCCAGAGCTCGCCCGACGGCAATAGTTTCTTGTTTCTCGTAACCCTTTTCGTCCTTGAGTTTCTGGGCGTCGGCACGTACCGAGCCTTCAGAGTCGGCACTTTCTAATGCGTCCGCACCGGAAACACCGGTTTTTAAGAGTTCGACAAACTCGGTTTTATCTTTCCAGACGTAGGCTTTAAAGATAATAGAGCCGTCGTTGGTTGTGTGGCATTTATTCGTAATCTTTGAGTTTGGGAAATCTTGCCGAAACTCCTTCAAACGATCTGCTACCTTCGCGTACTCAATCGCGATAGATTTAACCTCACCAGACTTCTTATCCTTGTATTTTTTCTCAATCTTGGTAACTTTGGTTTTACGCTCCACCATTTTCGCCCCCTCCGAACACGCGTTCCGCGTGCTTCCTGCCGAGCATATAGCCTTCGTTAAAGGCATACACGGCATTTTTAACCGCTTCGTCTTTGTACTGGTCCACGGCGTCGTTTATCTCTAGCTCAAAATCCAGAGCTAGGTCATCATTTTTTTTCATAATTAACTCCTTTAAAAATTTATGGTCTAGTCCGGTAAGCCTTCCGCATAAGTTTGCGAGGAAAATGGCTCTTTGCGGAACCGGACTAGAACACGCGTATATTATTCGCAATCTACGCGACTGGAGCGCTTAAATGAAAATACTCCATAATCGGTTAGAAACGCTTCAATTATGGAAGGTAATAAGAACAAGTATGGTATAAGCCGCCAACTCTACGGGGGTAAGCACCCCAGGCGCATAGACTGCTCGCCGAGTTGTTAACGTGCTCCGCCGAGGCTATCAAAGGATATTCTGATATAGAGCCTCGACTCCGTTTCCTTGAATAAAAAAATCTGGTCTTTCGACCAGGTAAACAAAGCAATTTAACTAACGATTTATCCCCCAAGAAACTTACGATGATTTGGACCACAATCCGTCGCCCTATAATCTCACCACAAGACTCTTGTGGGGTAGGAGAAGGGACTTGAACCCTCGACCGCCTGGACCACAATCAGGAGCTCTAACCAACTGAGCTACTCCTACCACGTATAATTAAAACTCTGTTTACCTGGTTTTAATCTACTCTGATTTTTAAACCACGAAAACTACTCTAATTATACACCAAAACGCCAAAAATCTCAACAATTCTCAATCGCAGTTTGGTAGATCTGACGCATTTTAAAATCGCGTACGTGAGTGTACCGGCGCGTCGTATTTAGACTTTGGTGGCCAAGAAACGCTGCGACGTATCTAATATCTACTCCGTCCTCTATTAAACGTGTTGCGAAAGAGTGGCGCATTGTGTGCGGCGTAACCTTCGTTAAGCCCGTCTTTTTGGCGGCGCGCCTAAAGACTTGCTGGACGTTGCCAGGCGTTACTCTCTTGCCGGTTTCGTTAGCAATAAAAAGAGCAGGGTTATCATCTGTTCGCATTAAGAGGTACGCTTCTATATCGTCCTCTATTTCCTTCGTGATGAAACACGGCCTCGGCTCTTTACTCTTACCGACGACTGTAAACTGCCTATCTCTGATGGTATTCCGATCTAGCGCGCAAAGTTCGCCAATTCGGAGTCCGGTGTTAAAGAGCATTTTACAGATTAAAATGTTGCGTACTCTGTTAAGGTTAGAATATCCTCTGCGTGAGCGTCCTACTTCTGCGATAAACTTATCGTATTGCTCGCAATCTATGAAACGGGCGTGCTTTTTCTCTGACTTCGGTAGCACTATCTCATCTGGGTTTACCGTTCTAATTCCTCGCTTCCGGCAAAATCTGATTACCGTCCGAAGTTTAGAAACATACTCTTTGGCCGTATCTTTAGAAACTAGCCTTTGGTTGTCTAGCTCCTCGCGCGGCTCTATCAAGTCCAGATAAAAGTTACTGATATCATCCAGCTTTAGACGCCGGATATTTATGTCGCCGAAGTATCCCACGACTACGTGGGTGGCGTATCCGTAAGCCCTATCTGTATTTGGCGAGCAACCCTTGCCCCTTACTTCTCGTTTCCGGTATTCGGCAAACGCTTCTGATATTTTCATTGTTTTTAACTCCTCCCCACCCCTTAAATGATATTGGTGGGAGAGGAGGTGCTATGCGATTTCCAGCATTTTTTTATTCGCCACCGATACGAAATATCTGCTTGGATCCTTCTTTCTAAAAGAATACTCTACTAGCCAATCTATGTAGTTGTCAGTTAAATTCCACGCGACTTTTAGATAAAATTGCATACCTCCTGGATTTTTAAACTTGTCGGATAAGTACATAGCTTTTTGTTGCGCTGCTTTTTCCGAGTAGTCTTTTCTATTACGTTTAATGTTATTAGCATTTATTGAATATCCATACCTTCTTTTAGAAGGTTTTCTATATTCAATTTTATTCATTATTGAATTTACGCTCTCCACCCCCATAATTTACCTCCTTTTCTTCGGTTTCAAAAAGAACGCCGTTCGCACACTCTCTTGGAACCTTACCTAAATTATAAAATCTTTTTACCCCGTACGCAAGTAAAAGAGATTTAGCTGGCCGTTGTTTTCTTATCACAAAAACCCCGACTTTCCGTCGAGGCTCTATATCAAAATATCCTTATCACTATTCTACCAAACAATTAAAACGAGTGCAAGACTTTTGGCAAAGAAAAAGCGCCTGGATTGTGAGAGGCGCTTCGTTCGTGGTTTAAATTGTGTTCCTAACACCTTAATTATATCAAAATAACAGAGGTGCGTCAACAACTTTCCAGGGGAACTATAAAGAAAATCGCGAAATCTTTACAGCTGTCAACGATAATAGCAAAAGACTTTACATATCCCGATACTTGTAAACGGATTTAAAAGCCCCCTTTACGGAGGCTTTTCGTAGAACTTGCGAACGAGATTAAGCTGCGCTCTGAAACCATCGGCGGTCGGCTGGTCGATACAATCAAAGAGGGCGGCCAAAAGGTTTAACCTCTTTTCGAGTGGATCGTCGTCGCTTATTGCGCCATATTTTTCAAGATAACGCAACTGCTCTAGTGCGGCCTTGGCGCCTAATTCGGACGGCACCGGTATATGCGCTATATTCTCGTGGATATAGCGGTGTAACGTTGCGCGCGGAATAGGCATAATGCAATAGTGGAACTGGCGAAGGGCGTAGATAGAGCCGTTGCTCCACCTTCTCTTGATGAAACAGAGGTGGTGGCGATCATACGCGCTTCTCTGTGCTTGTAGCCTTCTCTGCTTCCTATTACGCCGTAGATAGCGCTTTTTCTTTTTAGCCATAACAATACCCACCTTTCTGCCTAAAATGGCTATAACCCCCTGTAAATCACGAAATCCGGCATATTTTCGTGGCAATTCCCACATTTTTCCGCGGTTTTTTGTGGATTTTTCCACACTTTTCCGGATTTTGTGGAAGTTTTGCAAGTTTTTCCCACGACTTTCGCAGGCAATTCGCAAGTTTTTAACGTACTATATCGGTCTAAAGCCGTATTCTCTGGGTAGGGGAGTTAATGAAAACCTACCCAGAGAGCACGGTTTTAGAGCAGCCGCCGGGCTCTTTTCCCCGACGGCCGCAAGGTCATACATTTTTAACACACATTTTTGTTTTTGAAATAACTTACAGAGTGTGAGTTTTATCGTGGCTTATGAAGGTACTAAAAGAGATTTATCGGCGTTCGATTGTATCACCAGCAAACAATCCAACACCCGAACCCGAAATCCACCCTTGATATACAGACTGCCCTGGTCTAACCACCGTAGAATACCAACCCCGTGCATATTCGTTCATCGCCTCGCCCCACTCTACTTTACCTTCGCAGCGTTTCATAATCGCGCCGAGGGTGTCGCCGGCCACGACGTTTATCACCTTACAAGAGGAAACGGGCTCTGGCGTAGGTGTCGGGGTAGGAGTTGGCGTTGGCTCTGGATCCGGCTCGTAGTCGCCAGGCACTACCCAAACCCAACCGCTGATATTCATATTGTGAGTCGCAACCGTCAGAGGTACGTAGTTCGCGTCGTTTACCATCGCGGTATTAGTTCCGGTAAAGTAGAGGAACATAGCTGTATGGCCGTATAAGGTGTTAAAACCACCGGAACCGATAGCCCCCTCGACCGGAGTGTCGATATACTTCCAGCCGTAATTGTTGACTAGCCACGCCGCTACGTCTTTCCCGTTAACCGGCCCGTAATCAGGGTGCGCTGCCGAGTATTCCATACGCCCTGTCGCAAGATATCCGGTATATTTGGAACATTGTAGCCCCTTCCCGTCATCGTTAAAGCCATCTGGTTTACGCCTGCTCTTAACAATATCCAGAGAAACCGAGCCACCTTGTCCGGTACCTTCGGCGAACTCTTGGATTGTTTCCTCGTCGGTCGGCGCGTCCTCGTTCATAATGCGGTACATAGCCGCTTCCGCGTCCTCGATAAACTTCTTTGTAGCTTCTGGTATCTGGGCGTCGGAACCGTCTAACGTGATATACTGCCCGTTCTCTGATACGTGCCCGAAAATGATAAAGAGAGCGCAGAGAACAGAAACTCCGCCCACGATAAACCAATGTAGGTTACGTTTGAGAAACTTACTTACTTTTTTCATCTTTCTTGTCCTCCGTTATTTTCTGGCTGGTAGAGCCAAAGAAGTACATATTTATCACCGTGTTAGCTGCGAGGAAGGTTGTTACGATTTGCTCGCCCACGCCGGCAAACCCCCACGTTTTAGAGATAAGAGATACAAACGTCGCAATAGCGGATAAGATACCGGCCGCCAGCGATAGTTTCCTCTGTACCGTGAGGCTTGTTTTGATTGGTTGTATTTGTGCCATTTTAACTCCTTTCGTTTATTTTATTTGAGCACGAACTCTATGTTGCCACCATACTCGGTGGCCCACTTACTATACATAGACGTCATATACGTATCGCCGTCGAGTTCCAGAAAATAATATCGCGCCAGCTTTTCAATCTCTGTACGATTTTCTGGCGTGTCGTTTATCAAACCCTGTAATTCTAATCTGGTAATTCCGAGTTGGCTTTCTCTGTGGGCCTCGTCCAAACGTGCTTCTAGCGCAGTAATTTGCTCGTTGGATTGCGCGTTTACTTGCGATACGATCCAGTTACCAACGCCAGCAAAGGCACCAAAGATAACTCCGAGCGCACTAACAATGGCCGCAAGTTTCTTTATCTTGTCCGAAATTGTTTCTTTTGGAGTTTGCTGCTTCATCTCCCCTTATTTAATTTGTCTATCGAAGTGCGTGTCAATCCGGCTCTTATTCAACTTTAAGCCGTAAAAGTTGAATAAGGAAATCCTTGTTAAATCTTTACTTGTATAGTTGAATATACAAGAACCAAAAAAGAGGCTTTTCGCCTCTGTTAAATGTTAAATTCTCTTTCTGCGATTGTTAAATCTTGGACGCCAGAAGCCGGCACTCTCCCTCGCAATTTTATTTTACCATAAATCCCTATAATACTTGTCCATCCGGCGGAGTAAGTTCCGCGAGTTTCCTTTGGACGCGTGGTTGCGCCAACACTTATAGCACTCGTCCACCTTCTGCCTTGTCATCTTGCCTTTTTTAGCAAGGTTTACCATACGCCGCAGCTTTTTCCGCTCCGCCTTGACGTTCTTTGGATCTATCAACATAACTACTTTGCCGGTTTCTGTTAAGGTAAAGTAAAACCCCAAAAACCTAATTTTCTCGGTTATGGGGTATATGCGCGTCTTTTTCGGGTTAAACACGAAACCTCGCGAGTTTAGTCCTTTTTCTATCTGGTCTTTACAATACTCCAGATATTCTTTGTCTTTGTGAAATAGTAGGAAGTCGTCCATATAACGAAGGTATTCCTTTATCTGTAACTTCTCTTTGATATAGTGGTCCATCGGGTTTAACACCGATATACCGAGTAGCTGGACGAGCTGGCTTCCTGGCAAGTATCCGACGTCGCCGTCGTATTGCTCGCGCAAAATCTCAATCGCCATCTCTGCCACCTCTGGTTTAAGGTACGTCCTCAAACTTTCCTCGGCCGTCTTATGGCTCATCTTGGGATAATAGCCAGAGATATCACATTGTAAAACGTATCCGCCACGTCCTTCTCTCTGATAAATCCGGTGTAAGAATTGTTTAAGGCGCTCTCGCGCTTTGTCTGTGCCTTTTCCGGTCTGGCAGGCAAAATTATCTGGGATAAGGTGCCGTGTGATTTCTGGGTAGATCTCATTATCGCAGAGGCTCCTCTGATAAACTCTATCTCTAAAAGGTATCCCCATAGCTTGCCGGCGTTTTGGGCTCTGTAACGTAAAAACTCGCCCTTTACGCGAGTGATAGTTTCCAGATTTTAGTTGGGCCTCTAGCTTTAAAACTTCCTCCACCGAGTTTAGAACAAAATGCGCTACGCTGTCCTTCCAGATGACACCCTTTTTGCATTTATTCATACTCTCGTAGAGAGCGTCAAATCCAATAATATGTTCCATAGCCCACTCTTTTCTCTGGGTGCGGTGTGATAGAGAACTTAATCCAGAGGAGTAAGCCCCCATCACCGCACTATTGTTTAGCCTTTCGGCAAGGTATTCGGCTCCTTGTATGTGGTTAATAGTTCGGCGGTCTTTCGTTATGCGAAAGCCATAGTTGCCGAGCTGGGAAACACACAATCCGGCGCGACGTAGTTCGTGTTGTTCGCGTTGTTGTTGTTGGCGTTGCCGTTGTTGTTCCCGTACCAAGCGTTATTAGCGTTGGAACGATTAGCCGACCGCAGCCACCAGTTGACAACGGACTCAAATCTAGCCTACAACCTGCGCTACGAAGTATCGTAACGCTTTTTATCTGCGTTGCGCCAAGCCCGAATTAGCTTGCGACAGTTAATTATTTTATTCCCCCAATAAGTAACTCGCCTAGTTTCAAGGTGAAACACCTTTTTAGCTATGTCGAGCAGACCAAGAAGGGCGGTACATTTTACTATCGCCTCGTCTTGGAGTTCTTTCCGTTTCTTGTAAGTTTCGATATCCGACGTAACGCGGATATTGTTCGCAGTCCAACAGATAAGGTAAATGTCTTTGGCGTGGGCAACTAAATCGTCAGTAACGGCCGCGCGAAACTTTGGATCAAAGACTTTTTCATTAGCAGTTATTTTTATGGTGTAGTCGGCTAAATCAAGGGCTTTTATGATAACCTCTAACTTACCCTTGTTTCTGGCTCCTTCGACTACGCTCATTTTGCTATATCCTTATACTAATTTTACTACGCCCCCCCCCCCGCAGCGCAAGCGCTGAAGATTAGGCACTCCGGCGGAAGTGTCCGCCGGAGATGAAGGATTACGCGATGACACAAGCCGGCGCGACGTAGTACGTGCTG
>Ga0265298_10001661_pt1 | contig 32723 bp, 8 predicted proteins | sample AusTroGonzalo_MG_3_FD_193486 | JGI IMG/M metagenome (GOLD analysis project Ga0265298, IMG submission 193486) | Bovine rumen microbial communities from tropical cattle in Woodstock, Queensland, Australia - Gonzalo_01 | ecosystem: Host-associated > Mammals > Digestive system > Stomach > Rumen ... | reverse complement strand
AGGCTCCTCGGCCGCAGGCTCCTCATCGGCGGAAGGCTCCTCGGTCGGCTCCTCGGCAGCGGGCTCTTCGTCAGCCGCAGGCTCTTCAGAGGGTTCCTCCGCAGCGGGCTCTTCGTCGGCCGCAGGCTCTTCATCAGCCGCAGGCTCCTCGGTCGGTTCCTCCGCAGCGGGCTCTTCGTCAGCCGCAGGCTCCTCGGTCGGTTCCTCCGCAGCGGGCTCTCCGTCAGCCGCAGGCTCCTCAGACGGCTCCTCAGCGGTAGGCTCCTCATCGGCCGCAGGCTCTTCTTCAGACTCCCCGACGGAAGGCTCCTCATCGGCCGCAGGCTCTTCTTCAGCCTCGGCGGACGGCTCTTCGTCGGCCGCAGGCTCTTCAGGGGCAGCAACCTCAGGCTCCTCCGGGGCAGCAGGCTCATCCACTGCCGCGGGCTCTTCCGCTTCAGCAGGAGCAACAGCCTCCACCGCAGTAGCCGACGACTCGCCGGCAAGATCGCTTTCGAGATCTTTAAGGAGATCGTCAAGATCATCCTGCGCGAGCGCAAATGTAAAACTGGAGACTACGGCAGCGATAACGCTGACGGAGGCGATTTTCTTCAGATTCGTCATAACGATCTCATGCTCCTTCTTCAAAGTCTGAGAATATTATACTCTAATTTTGTTTACTGTTCAAGTGCTTCTATTGTCCGCGCCTTACCGAGTATTGCATCCTCGAGCGTGATTGCAGCGCCCTTCTCAAGGCGATTGATCTCCTTCACGGTATATTTCGTTCCGTTCAGGTCGATCTGGTCGCCAGCGACAACGACGAATTCCTTCATCCCGCCGCGAACATACTGAAGCTTTGCCTGCACATCCACGCTGACACGCTTTGGCTTGCCCTGCTGCGTGGTGACGACAAGCGTCACGGCCTTGCCGTCAGACTTGCGCTCGATGGTCGCGAAGGATACGTCGACGGTCTTCACCGCACCGCCTCCTCCGGCGATCTTGACCTTCTTCTCCTTCTGCTCGAATGTCTTGACGGCAAAACCCGTATCGCCGATGTCCTGCCCGACGATCGTAGGATACGCCTTGCCGAGCGTACCGTAGTCGTTGCGCTTTCTCGGGTCGAAAAGATCAAGCTTGTATCCGGCGGGCGTCTTCATGTAGGACCTGAGGAAGAACGGCAGCGCGGTCTCCTTGAGCGGAAGGACGAGCTTCAGCGAATCAAGGTAGTCCGGGTGGTCGTTCCTGTTCGACGGGTCGGTGCCGGCGGCATACTCCTCCGCATTGGTGAAGCCGTCGCCGTCGAGGTCCTCGTTGGCGTCGTTGGGATTGTTCGGCGACAGGCCGTATTTGCGCTCCCACTCGTCGGGCAATCCATCCTCGTCGCCGTCAAGCACGACAGGCGCGGCCTCCTCCTCGGGCTGCGCCTCGTTGCAGAACGGGCAGACCTTCGTCGCAGGCGGTATCGGAGCATGGCACTCGGCCTTGGCGCAAAACACACGCCGCTCGCTTGCGAGGAAGCTGCCTGCGGCTTCGTTGATGGGGTTCATGGTAAGCGGGGCCTTGGTGAGCTTTATCGTCCTTGCGTACCACTCCATGTCAGCCGCCTTGACGCCGCTGGAGCCTGGCTTGCGCATCTCGATCCTGCGCACCTCCTGGGCGGCCTTGGCATCGGGATCATCCTTGAGCGCCCCGACAAAGAAAAACACCGCACCCGCAAGCGCCAGGGTCGCGACACCAGCCGCAAGCCAGTCGTAGTGGGCCGTAAAGAAATTGCCTCCGTTGCGTGCACTCATTTCTCTTCCTCCGGTTTCGCTTCGCCTGCAGATTGAGACTCCGCCGCACCATCTTCGAGCGAGCGGAAGTCATAAACCGAGAACGACATGTTGACTTTTATCAGCGAGGCTGAAAGCGGGTCCGTGACTATGTTGGAAGCCTTCTCGCCCTCCTGCTGGGATGCCTCCTCCTCGGCTGTGCGGCCGCGACGGCCGCGACGGCCGCGGCCGGCCGCGGCCTCCTGCTGCTTCTTGCCGTCGCCGCCGCCGAGCGCCTCGGCGATGTCATCCCTCTCATGGGCGAACGAGAACTGATCGATCACAACAAACCGCGATGACACGATGAACTCGTTGATCACATTGACGAGCGCCGCGGGGGAGGAGCGGAATTCGACCTCGATACGGGTCACCGCCGGACCGGCTTCCGCCGTCTCCTGCTGCTTGACGGGCTTCTTGGCCTTCTTGCCCTTCTTTGGCTGCTCCTCATCCTTGACGACCGGCGCGCCGGACTTCACGACGACGTCGACAATCTCCGCGACGCCGCTCCTGGCAAGCGCCTCGACGACGGTCTTGACGTCGTACCATTCCCTCTGGAGTCTCGCAAGGTTCTCCTGGGCAGGAAGCTCGCCGCCCGTTATGTACTCCTTGAAGCCGAACGGGAAGTCGGGCTTGACCAGATGGCCTTCGACCGCGCCCGGAAGCGACGAAAGCCTTCTCGCCTCGTCCGCGAGAAGCGCCTTGAAAGCCGGGGGAGTCGTCGTCTCGAACGTCATGTCGCCGGCGGCCGCGATCTTCACGGCCTCTTCGCGCCACGCTTCGTACGTCTCGGCGTTCTCCTTGTAGGCCGCAATGCCCTCGGGACCGGGATAGACGGGAAGGCGCGCAAGCCTCTCCGCGGTCTGCAATGCCCCCTCGAGCTCGGAGGCCTTCTCGCCCTTGTCCGAAAGGGCGCTCCAGATGAGGTAGGCGAGGGCGAGCGAGGCAACGAGCGCTACGCCGCCGACCGACGCAAGAATTATCTTCGACTTGTTCATTTGAACTTCACCTCCACCGTAAACTGCTCAAGCGCGGCATCCTTGCCGAGCGAGGTCATGTCGGCTATCCTGACGGAGTCGGGATCGACCGAAAGATTCGCCTTCAGGTTGTTCGCGACGATCTCCGAGGCCGTCTTCTTCCTGCCTTCGTGCTCCTGGGCGTATATGGCCTCCATGAGGTCGAGGTTGTCCTTCCAGCCGCGCACGGTGATGCGGCCGGGCTCCCACTTCTCGATCCACATGCCGGTTCCGAGGGCGGCGCGTACGGCCGCGAGGCGCGCGACCGCGGCGTAGCGGCGGGCAAGGAGATCCTTGACTCCGTCGGCGGCGGCCTTGGCGTCTTCGACCTCCTTCTCCGCAGCCTTCAGCCTGGTCTCGAATCCCTTGAGGGCGCTCACCTTCGACTCGACCTGGCTGTACGTCGTCTCGACGACATCTGCCTGGCGGCCGATACCGACGTAGACGAGCGCAAGAGCAGCGACCAGGAGCGCCGCCGCCGCCGCGACCACCGGTATCTTCGCCTGCTCGGCGCGAGCGGCGATGATGGAGGGCGGCAGAAGGTTGATGGCAAAGCGCGCAGCGCCGGTCATATGGAGCGCAAGGCCGACCGTGGGCGCGAGGAAGGCGCCGTCGGACGCGAGAGCCGCCTGGTCAAGCGATGCGCCTGCGGATACGACCTCGAAGGGATTGAAGAACTCTACCTCGATCTTGAGCGCATCGGAGAAGAACTGGTCGACCTGCGGCAGAAGCGACGTTCCGCCAGTGAGGTAGAGCTTCACAGGAGCGCCGCCGCCCTGCTGCGAGCGGTAGAAGTTGACGGACCTCGAGATCTCGGCCTGAAGGCGCGTCATGATAGCACGGCAGACCTTAGATATCCTGTCGGCGACCTCGTCCTCATCCTCGACGACTCCGCCGAGCGAGACGTAGCCCTTCTGCACCTTGAGCGCCTCGGCCTCGTCGGGCGAGCACCCGAGGGCCTGCGCGATGTCGCGGGTTATGTTCTTTCCGCCGATCGGTATTGAGCGGTTGTAGACCTTGTCGTCCTCCACTATCACGAGCGAAGTCGTCTTGGCGCCGATATCGAGAAGGATCGAGCATGTCCCGTCACCGCCGTTCGCCGCGCGGACCGCGTTGGTGAAGGCGAGAGGCGCGACGTCGACGATCTCGGGACGGAAGCCCGCCGACGCCACGGCGTCGGTTATGGCCTCGACCTGCTCGATCTTCGCCGCGACGATCATGACGGCCTTGTCGCCGCCGGGGGTGTCGCCGAGCACCTGCCTGTCGCACACCATCTCGTCGATCGGGAAAGGAACGTTCTGCTCGATCTCGTAGCGGATCATCTGTTCGAACTTCTCGTCGCCGCCGGCGGCCGGTATGGCGGAGAAGCGAGGGAACACCATCTGGCCGGAAAGCGATATCGCGACCGGACCGGGGTGTATCCCCTTCTCGCGGACGATGTCCATGATCGCGGGAACGAGTATCGTGGCCGCGTCGCCGGAGTCGAGAGGCGCGGAGAGGGGCGCCGTACCGTAGTTGACGAGCGTAAGGGCGCCCTTGGCGCCACCCTCGTACTCGGCAAGCGTCACAGTCGCGGCGCCTATGTCAAGTGTCAGGAATTTCTTTGCCATAAGTTCGAGTGCCTGAAGAGGTTTATGTTACTGCACCACCAGCTCGTAGTCGTTGGGGTTCACGAGCGCCCAGATCGTCTTGGAGCGGTCCTGAAGGCCCTGGCGGCGCTCGATCATCGGCTCGCCGTCGCTGGACTTCGGGTTCTTGGCGTTCATGATCTTGTCGTCGTTCCAGAAGGCCTCCTCAAGCTTCTTCGGATGGGATTCGATGCCGGTGATCTCGCTCTCGCAGTCGCCGGCAAGCACCTTTCCGCTCGCGTCGGTCACAACGATGCCGATGGCCTTGGGCTCGCCGTACTGTTCGTAGTAGCTCGGATGCAGGCAGACGGACGCCGCATGGAAGCCCTTGGGGATGTTCGCGTACGTCACGCGCTGGGTGAAGTACGAATAGGGGGGGCGCTTGGAGAGCGTCTCCTTGTCCTTTGTGGTGGCGGTCTTCGTGTCGAGAAGGACGTGCCACTCGAACGTAAGCTGATCGATGACGCGGTCATAAGTCTGGTACTTCGTCTCAAGCACGATCCACTTGCGCTGCTTTCCGTTCCAGACCTGGCCCATGGACGACTCGCCTGCGAAGGACGGCGCGTTGAGCGTGGAGTTCCTGCCCAGCTTGGGGAAGAGCTCGATCTTCACGGAGGCGGTGGGGCCCTCATCCTCCTCGGCGGCGGGAGCCTGCTTTGCGTTCTTCTTGCCGCTGCCGGTGCGCGCAGGGCCGGCGTACAGCGCGGCCGCCGCGGTCAGGGCGGCAACTGCAAATACCATTGTCTTCTTGATGTTCATCGTTATGTTCCTTTCTTAAATCACCTTACATCACTTTCATCTTCGGAAGGTCCTGGATGTCGACCAGGCCTATGACACGGCCATTGGCGTCGCATACCGGGAGGTCGTCTATCCTTCTGCGCTCGAATATCTTCAGGAGCTCCGCGGCATATGCGTCACTTCTGACGAACATCGGCGAAGGCGTCATGTACTTGGCGACCGGCTCGTCGAGCGTCGCGCCGGGAGCGCCCTCCCTGCCGGCCGATTCCGACATCACGCGCCGGAAATCGCCGTCCGTGAATATTCCGAGAAGTTCGCCCGCCTCGCCTACGACTATGGCCGACCCGCCCTGGGCCCTTGTCATCGCCATAAGCGACTCCATCACCGTCGCCGACCTGGAAACCGTCGCAAGGCGCTCGCCGGTCCGCATTATGTCGGTGACCTTCATGACGAGCGCGCGACCGATCGCCCCGGCGGGGTGGTTCATCGCGTACTCCTCGACGGAGAACCTCTGGGCGTCTATGAGCGTCATCGCCAGTGCGTCGCCCATGGCCATCGTGGCCGTGGTGGAGTTTGTCGGCGCCATGCCGAAGGGACACGCCTCCTTGCCGCACGGAACCTCGAGGTGGATGTCGCTCATCTTGGCGAGGGACGACTCGGGCCGTCCCGTCATGGAAATCACCTTCAGCCCATGGCGTCTGATCGCCGGTATGAGGCGAAGTATCTCGTCGCTCTCGCCGCTGAACGAAAGGGCGAGCAGGATGTCCTTCGCCGAGACCATTCCCAGGTCGCCGTGCATCGCCTGAACGGGATTCAGCACGATCGACCTCGTTCCGGTCGAGGAGAAGATCGCGCTCATCTTCTCGGCGATATGGAGGTTCTTGCCGACGCCCGAGACGACGACTATGCCGCCCTGGGCGGCGCAGCCGAGAATCATCTTCACGGCCGACGTGAAGTCGTCCCCTATCGCGTCGCGCGTGCGGCGAAGGCCCTCGATCTCTATGTCGAAGACCTCGCGCGCGCGTTTAACCATCTCTTCGCCGGTCATTATACCACCCCTCCGGTTCTACTTGGACTGGGACTGCAGAAGCGTAACGCAGATCGTTCCGACGATATCCTCGGCCGAGCAGCCGCGGGAAAGGTCGTTCATCGCCTTGGCGAGCCCCTGCAGGCTCGGGCCGATGGCATCCGCCTCGCCGAGGCGCTGGGCTATCTTGTAGCCGATGTTTCCGGCCTGGAGGTCCGGGAAGACGAACACGTTCGCGTTGCCCTGTATCTCGCCGTTCGGATTCTTGAGCTGGCCGACTGCGGGAACGAGCGCCGCGTCGAACTGGAGTTCGCCATCCATCTTGATGCCGGCCTCGGCGAAGCGCGGACGCGCGAGCTCGACGGCCTTCTGCACCTTCTCGACGAGTTCGCCCGCCGCCGAGCCCTTCGTGGAGAAGGACAGATACGCCACGCGCGGCTCGTTGCCGGTAAGTTCGCGGTACGTCTGGGCAGAGGCGAGACCGATGTCGACGAGCTGCTCCGCCGTCGGGTTGGGGATCACGGCGCAGTCAGCGAAGGCGAGAACGCTGTCGCCAGACGGAGTCGGGCGCTTGAGATCCATGATGAAGCACGAGCTCGCCGTCTTGACGCCCTTCTGGGTCCCCAGCGTATGGAACGCCGCGCGGAGCATGTCGCCGGTGGAGGCGATCGAGCCCGCGACGAGTCCGTTCACGCGACCGAGCTTCACCATCATGCCGCCGAAGTATATGCGCTTCGTGCGGAGGGTCTTCTCGGCGGCCGCGAGGTCGATGATCTTCTGCTTCTCGGCGGGCTTCTTCGACTCCTTGGCGTTCCATGACTCGAGGTACGCGGCCTCGAGCTCGGCGTCGCCCTGGGTGTAGTCGATCACCTTGATGCCGCGCTCGGAGAGCGAGAGTCCCGCCTTGGCCTCGGCAGCGGCGATCTCCTCGGGGGTTCCGAGGACGACCGGGGTGCAGATTTTGCGGTCGATGCAGGCGCAGGCCGCGGTGATGACGCGCGCGTCCATGCCCTCGGGGAGCACGACGGTGCCGTTGAGCTTAGATGCCCTTTCGATGATGTCCTTGATTGCGTTCATTTCCCTGTTCCCCTTTCGTTTCAGCCCAATACCCTGACGGTGTCCTGCGCGATCGCGAGCTCCTCGTTCGTCGGGATGATCACGACCGGGATCTTCGAGCCCTTCGCGGAGATCACCTCGAGCTTGCCGCGGACGGCGTTGGCCTTCCTGTCGAGCTTGATGCCGAGCGCGCCGAGCCTCGCGACGATCCTCTCGCGGACCTCGCTCGAGTTCTCGCCGATGCCGCCCGTCATGACGATCGCGTCCGCGCCGCCGACGACGGTGTTGTACGCGCCGATGTAGAGAGCGGTCCTGTAGGCGAGCATCTCAAGCGCGAGCTCGGCGGCCTTGTCGCCCTTCTCGGCCTTGGTGCAGATGTCGCGGCAGTCGCTGGAGCCCGTGAGCGCCAGGAGGCCCGACTTCTTGTTGAGGAGCGTGTCCATCTCGGCGGGGGTCTTCTTCTCGGCCTCCATTATCGCGAGAACCGCGGCGGAGTCGATGTCGCCGCAGCGCGTGCCCATCACGAGACCGGCGAGGGGCGTAAGGCCCATCGAGGTGTCGACGCAAAGCCCGTTCTTCACCGCGGCGAGGGAGCTGCCGTTGCCCATGTGGCAGGTGACAAGGTTCACCTTGGAGACCGGCTTCTTGAGGAATTTCGCGGCCTCGGCGGTGATGAACTTGTGGCTCGTGCCGTGGAAGCCGTACTTGCGGATGCCCATCTTCTTGTAGTACTTGGGGTCGATCGCGTACATCGCCGCGCAGTCGGGCATCGTCTGGTGGAAGGCCGTGTCGAACACGGCGACGTTCGGGACGCCCTTGAATATCTTCTGGCAGGCGCGTATGCCGCCGATGTTGGCGGGCATGTGCAGAGGTCCGAACTTCACGAGCTTGTCGAGCTTCGCAAGGACCTTGGCGTCAACCTTGACGGAGTCCTTGAAGACCTCGGCGCCGTGCAGCACGCGATGGCCGATGGCGTCGATGTCCTTGGGCTCGCCGAGGTCGGCGACGACCTTCTTGAGGGCCTCTGTGTGGTCCTTGGGACCGCCGCAGCCGATACGCTCCACGAGGCCCTTGGCGAGGCGCTCGCCCTTCACCATGTCGAAGAGCTGGTACTTGAGCGAGCTGGAGCCTGAATTGATTACGAGAACTTTCCTAATGGATTTTTTCATCTCATGTTTCCTTTTTTCAATCGTTTACGACCTCGACGCTCTTCAGGCGGAAGAACGCCTTGGGATATTCGGCGTAGATGTCCGTGATGGCCTTGTTGACCGTGTCCTTGAGGGCTTCGTCGTCCGCGGCGAACGTCTGCATCTCGCGGATGTCCAGAGGCTCGGTGATGGAGACGAGGTCCGTCCACGGGGTCGCGAGGTTCGGCGTCCACTCGAACGTGAACTTCAGGTTGACGGTGATGTGGTAGGGGCCGGGCTCCAGCGTCCTGCCGTCCACGGTCGCGCTCGGGTCCACCTTGATGGCGATGCCCTCGGTCGGCGAGAACGCCGTTATCACGACCTTCGGCTCAGGCTTGAGCGCAGAGAGCTCCTCGGCCGTCAGACCGGCCATCGCAAGCGCGAGCGAGGGCGTCGCGAGCCTGCCGTCGTCCTTGAACTCCATGAGCATCGAGTAGTACGGGAGGTTGACGACATCAGCCTCGATCGACTTGTAGATGTTCTCGGCAAGTATGTTGCCGTCGTCATCCACGGTCACGATGTAGGGCGATGCGGCGGCCTCGACGTCAACCGGCGAGAACTCTCCGGCGGCGTTCAGCTCGAGCGTATCGGGCAGCTTGTTGCCGTTGGTGTCGCAGTCTTCGATGTAGATCACGCACGTCGTGGTCTTGAGGTCGTCCGCCTCGGTCAGCGAGACGCCGTACGCGCGAGGCGTATAGACATCCCTGCGGTCGGGATCGCCGACATAGCAGCCGTAGCCCCAGCTCTCGTAAGGCTGGCGGGCTCCGTCGCCGTTCGAGTCGAGGTAGGCGAGCATGTAGTACTCGCCGCCCTTCGGCAGCCCGATCACGAGCGCATTGAGGGATATCTTGTCGATATCGCCGATCGTTTCGACGTTCCTCACATATCCCGCCGCGACGGGGAGACCGGAGAAGTCCGGCGAAGAGTAGGCCTCGACGCGGATTATGCCCTTGGCGCCCTCGACGTTCACGGTGCCGGGCCCCATGTACTTCACGCCGACGGCGATCTGGCCGTAGTCGGAGAGGTCTGCCGTGCTGGATATGCGCACGCTGGCGCCATTGGAGATGCTGCCGTTAAATCCGACAAACTTCGCGTCAAGCATCGAAACATCCCAGATGTATTCCTTGTCGGACTCGAACACCTCGCCCTGGGGCGTAAGCGATCCGGCCCAGATGGGCGCCGTCCAGCTGTAGAAGCCGTCACGTCCGCGAGCCGGCGAGCGCTGCACGCCCGAGTCGAAGACGAGAGTGCCGTCAGCGTCCCAGATCTTGAGCTGGAAGGCCGGATAGGGCTTGCCGATGGCGCTTGCGTGCTTCCACATGAAGGTCGGCTGCGATCCGGTCGCGACGAACGTCTTATCGGTCGTATCGCTCTGCTTCAGGCCATAATCATAGTGATTGACCATTTGGGCAATCAGGATATTGTTCTCGTTCCGGTAGGTTGCGGGCGACTTCTCGAGTATGATCGCGAACGACGCGTTCGTGAGGCTGCCGATGTTGCGCTGTCCGCCGGCGATCCAGGAATTGCCGATCGTGCTCGTCGCGACGCCGTTTTCGTCGACGTAGCCGCCGAGATCGAACCACTGGCCGGAGACCATGTCCGCCTCGGTCAACACAGGATGCCTGTCCAGATTCACAGGGCCGATCTTGGCGATTTCCCTGTAATACGCGCCATTGGACGCCTTGGCTCCGTTAAGAAGCATCTGCGTGATCCAGATGTGCACAGTGTCGGACGCAGTGAACGTAAGATTCGTTCCTGCGTACTGGGCGCTCCTCGAACAGGTGGCCCAATTGCTCTCGATCATGCCACGATCAATGCACGACTTGACCACCTCGTTGTAGTTCGAGCCCAGCATGCCATAGTATTCGAACCAGGCTTCGCTGCCGACGGTCATGACCCGACTCCAGAAGTCGCTGTCCTCCGCGGCAAGCTCCACCGCCAGCTTCCTCTGGACCGTGATCGCATCGGAGATATTGATGCGCATCGACGTCGGATCGACGTCCGTAAGTTCGATCGAGAACGGCGTACCCTTGAGGTAGCTTACCCTCACGCCCTTCACGGAGCCGTAGGGCTTGCCCACGGCATAACCGGTCGAGGTGCCGTCGGTGACGTAGGCGACGAAGGTATTCTCACCCTCGCGGAGCTCGCCCGCATCGGGAGCCTCGAGCGCAACCTGCAGGAAGCCGGCGGTCTTGAGGTCTCCGGCGGTCATGGTCCACACCGCGTCGGGGTCGCCGACGGTGGAGGAGTCGGCGCTCCAGGCCTTTATGACGATGGTGTCGTCGGCCGAGAGGTTCTCGCCGTTATAGCTGAGCGCGGCGGAGACAGCAGGATGCAGCTTGAAGGTCTCCGTCTCGTAGCGATCCTCTATTACGCGAACAGTGTAGTGGTACTCACCATAACCGGTTTCTACATCACCCCAATATTCGCCCCAATAATCCAATATGTTGTCTTCACCGTACTTGTTCAGGAGATCAGCATACTCCTGATTAAGTTTCGCGCGGTTGCCATATGTCGTCAAGGCAAGGAAGTTGGTTGTTGCACCTGCAAGCACAGTGCGGGAGTTGCGGCCCTCTATTGCGAGACGCGCCTCTGCCCAGTTGCTCCAGCCGTTGCCGTCGGTATCGCGGCTCGCGTCGTAGCTGTAGCGAGAGTAGTTGGCCGTACGGACGCCGCCGACCGTAACCTCGACAGGCTGCTCGTCCTCCCACCAGTCTTCGATCATGTCGTGGTCGGTGAACATCTCGCCGAGGTACAGCTTGCCCTGAGGCAGGAAGTAGTCCGGCACGAGCTGGCCATTCGCATCGGCGAACGTCCTCATCGACGAAGGATCGAGATCGGCATCAGGATCGGTCGCGGGGAATCCGTCGAGTCCCGAGATCAGGTACTCCATGAAGTTGGAGAGCTGGTCGTTGTCGGCATCACCGCGGTAGCCGGTCTTTCCGTCTCCGCTGCCGCCGTACTTGAACATGTATTCATACGACGCCCTGTCGTTGATGCCGTCCTTGTCGGTGTCGGCATCCCACGGATCGGTCGGCATTTCACCGATGCTCCACTCGTCGACATTCTCGAGGTCGTCGCCATCAGGGTCGCCCGCACGGTCGTCAAAGATCCAGGGCGAAATCGTGGATGCGGAACTGGCACCGGCGGGGCCGCTCATCACATAGAGCTCCCAGCCGTCGGGCATGCCGTCGTGGTCACAATCGGCATCGCCGGGCTTGAGCGTATAACCCTTCCAGTTCGCGGTCCTGTTGACGTCAGCTTCGTCCGCAAGGCCAAGAGCCTCCAGGTAGCGGACAACCAGGTACTTGTCGAGGGCGGAGAACGGCTTTGTGTTCACGCGCGACTCTGCGGGCAGGCTGCCGTTAGCCGTATTCGGGTTGAAGCCGAAGGCATCGTACACCTGACCGTGGACAAGCACGACTTCGGCATTTTCCCTGACAGCGTACACGCTGCCGACGGCCGAGGCGGGCAGCCCGAGTCCGTACCTGTAACCGTATTCATAGACATTGCACAGGCCATCGATCGCGCTCGCGTCGTCACCAACCTTCACTGAAGCGTCACCGGCCGCCATGGCATACGTGTTGGTAGCGGAATTTTCATCCTCTCCATCCCATGTCGTGATTATGGTCATGTTCATTACGGCATACGCCATGACGTCATCGTCGGCAACATAGTCAGCATCGGGGAGCGTAGGATCGAGCTTGGCATACAACGCCTCCCAGCCGTCTGGCATACCGTCACCGTCAGTATCCCACATGGCCGCATCTGCGGCGTAGTTGTCCTCTTCCGCGTCCTTAAGACCGTCTCCATCGGTGTCACTGATCTCTTCATCGATGGAAATGGCGCTGAACTCAAGGATGTCGACGAACTCGTTCTGGTTGATGTCGGTATCCTCGATGAAGATCGAGATCGACGGGAACTGGCTCGGTATGTTCGTGACCTCGATGGCCTTAGGCTTGTAGATGAACTTGGTGTCCTCGCCCACGTAGTTGGCGTAACCCCAAGATTCAAACTTGTCGCGCCTGCAGTTGTTGTTGGAGTCCACGAACGCGACGAGGAAGGTTTCGCCGGGCGGCAAGCCGCGCAGGACAACGTTCGTCGTCGTCACATCCGTGGCGCTCGAGAGCAGATCCAGGTTCTCGACACGCATGCGGGCGAGCGGAATTCCCGTAAAGTCGGCCGAGGCGTACGCTTCGACGATTATGTTGGTTATGCTCGTCGTCGTGTCCGTAACCGTACCTGCACCGTAGTAGCGCACCGCTGCAGCAGCGTTTCCGTAGCCAGTCTGCACATCCGGGTTCGGCTTTTTGTTGCGCACATCCATCATGAAGACTGACCACGGACTCCACCTGGCGGAATCGTTGGGATCCACCTTGTTGAACTTGGAGTTCAAGAGGGCCACACGCCACACGTAGTTAGAACCGTCAAGCAGGCAAGGCGTGGAGTTCGTTGTCGCGAAGGTATCGACATACAGTTCGGGCGAGACGCGATAGGTTGCGCCGTTCTCTATGGTATACGAAATCCTTCCAGGCAACATGACCGTACCGGAATCCCAAATCACGTCGTCCGGGGATTCGCTGGTTGCGACCTGCAGGCGGTAGGCCGCCATCGTATCGTCATCGCTCGCGAAGGTAAATGTCGGGCGAGCCGCATAGACCAGGCCGGACTGTACCGGGGCGAGCGCCGTCGGCACGGCAGGCTTCAGATGGAACTCGCGCGTGAAGGCAGACAGCACTACGTTGGACTTCGTGCCATCATCAAATGTATCGATTCGCACGACTTCATAGGTGGCGTTATTGACCGTCATCGAGTTGCGCTCGGCATCTCTCGCCAGCCATGCCCAGTCAAGGTCAGGACGTGCCGCCGTAATGACGTCGGCTTCGGTGATGTAGGCACGATCGTCGCTGATGGCGGTCGTCGAGCAGAGGGTGCGCACAGGCAGGCCGTCGCTGACACCGTTGATGGCGGTACGGCGCACCGCCACCTTGGCGGTGGTGAAGCTGGATTGGGAATCGCCCGTCGATCCGAACGTAACGGGCGTACGCTTCATGATGGGCGATTCGTCCCTGAGTTCGATATCGATCGCCTCGCCGGTCTTGTGCCAGCCGATTTCGACATCCTTGACCATGCCGTAGGGCTCGCCCTCGTCCCACAGATTGTTGAGGTTGAGGTCGATGAAGGCTTCGATTATGTTCTTGCCTTCCTTGACGAGTCCGGTCGCATACGTGCTGACGGGCTGGCTCAGCCATACCGTCTGGGGCCATATCTGACCGCGCTGGAATGTCCACGACACGCGAAGGACAGTGTCCTTCAGATCGCAGCCATTCTCGGCAGCCTTCGCCAGGTCAAGACTGTACTCGCCGGTGATGTAGTTGATCGTTCCGATATAGACCTTGTTCGTCGTATTTGCCGACTCCAGCAGGACTCTGCCCGTTCTTGCATTGGCAAGCGGCTCTGAATGGGCGAATCTTTGATAATCGTTACCCACGGACGTGCTATCCAGCACAACGCCCAGCTCGCCGGTCTCCTCGTTGCCCTTTTCGTGAAGGAGAACATGCGCATTGTAGGTGGCGTAGAGAGTCACGCCAGAAGCGGAGCACTCGGTGCAATGCCAATGATAGAGCGTTTCGCTGACGACCGGGCGGAAATCGAACGCGACGCTCGTGCTGGGAATGATGTACCCCGGGTTCATGAAGCCGTGCAACGTGGTCGCGCCGGGGTAGAGTCCGATCAGCTGCGAACCCTCACCGCCGTCATTGGAGCTGTTCGTCTGCTCGTAGCCTTCCGCGACAAGAGTCGCGTCAACGCGACCGTCGGCCTTCGTGCGCGCCCTGACGACAAGCGTCTTGGAAGTGTAGTCACCCTTGCCGTTGTACGTGACGTTGACGCCTATCGCAGGCTGCGGATAATGGAGGATATGGTCTTCGTCGCGCTTCAGCAGGTAGCTGTCGATCAGGTCGGCGATGAATCCGCCGTGCCAGGAGTAGGCGCGGGCCTCCGCGAAGTTCGACCAGCCGTCGCCGTCAAGGTCGAGGTGCGGGTCGTAGACGAACGGGTTGGAGTAGTAGGCGGTCAGGTTGGAGTCCCTAAGACCGTTCTCGCGCTCCCACCACATCTCCATGAAGTCATGGTCGGTCGCCATCTCGCCAAGGTAGGTGTTTTCCGTAATGTGCGAGACGCCAGCCAGCTGCGAGAAGTCCGGCTTGAGGAAGTAGTCCGTCACTGCATCTCCGGTCGAACGGGGATTGGTCGGGTCGAGGACGGGCATTCCCTTGTTGCGGCACTGGCCGGCATTGAGACGCCATTCGGCATTCGTCACCGTCAGCGTGGAATAATCGCCGAAGCTGATGAGGTATTCCTGGTAGTTCGAGAGGCCGTCGTTGTCGAGGTCTTCGTCAGCTTCGCACCCGAAGATGCCGAAATGGCGCTCCCACCAATCCGCCATGCCATTGCCGTTGGTGTCGTTGTCAGTAGCATAGACGGTGTAACCCTGGTTGAAGCTACCGTCGGGCAGAAGTCCATCCTCCAAGGCCGCCCTGTATTTCTCGCCGTCTTCATACCCGAGAGCCCTCGCCCATTCAGGTATCGGATTGATGTTGACATTCACGATGTTGTCTTCATCGTCGGCGCCGGTGGTAGTGGCGGCCCATGCATCATCCGGGCCAATTCCGTCCCAGTTCATGGTAAGGCGCTTGGCGAACGCGCTGCCGAGCGGGATCAGGTCGGAGTTGCCCGAGAAGCCGCGGCGATTGTCGTAATAGAAGCGTCCGAATATGGTCCCCTCCGTCATGAGCGACAGCTCAGGATAGGCATTCGCCGTCTCGTTCGTCGTATTGCTTACCTTTGCGAGCTTGGAGCGCAGGTAGGCGTACTCGCTGAGATTTTCGACAACCGTGTACGGATTCATCGAATTCGGGAACGAATAGGTCGACAGGCCGTTGTCCGAGGCGGATACATAGCCAGCGAAGTTTTCGCTCCAGAAGACGCTGTCGGCGACACTGCCGCAGAGTTTCGGCAGGTGCGCAACGGTATCTTCCACCCACGGCACCACATTGGGAGAGGTATAGACCTTCGAGCCGATATCGGCATTGCCGACGACTCCGCTCCACCAACCAACCTTGAGGAGGTCGTCAATGCGCTCATCTGTATCGGGACGGCGCGCGGAGGCGAGAAGCCTGCTGCCGAAACCTGCGGGAACCTTCTGGACATAGGCGGCTTCATGGGCGCCTGCGAGCGTGGAGAAGTCGTAATGGTGTATCAGCTCGGGCGGCAGGATCGACCTGCCCGTAGCATCATTGCGGCTGGCGCCTTCTACATAGGCGTTGTAGACGGCGACGCGATTCTCCTTCGCACGCTCGGGAGTGTAGCGCGAACGGTAGTCGGCCTTGATTTCGTCTGCCGTGCGAGCGCCATCCCAGCAACGCACTTCGTCGACGCTGCCCTTGAAGAAGTCGGTCGCGATGTCGCTCCAGCCAGTCGCGGAAGTCACATTGGCAACGTTGAAGATCGTTTCGCCGACAGGACGTGCGCCGATCGCCATTATGCTGGGATCCTGCCTGTAGGCACCTCCCTCCATGCGGGTGAAGTGGGGATTCTGGAGAATGGACATGGTGCCGTTTGCGGGTATCAGCGTAGTGATGCCGGAATCGACAGGCTCGCCGTTCACGTAGAGCGTGAAGCCGTAGCCGTCGAATGTGGCCGCGAGGTGGGTCCACTCGTTCGGCGAAAGCATTGGGCCGGTCTGGCGGTAGCTGATATCCACGGAATTCATGAGCTCGCCGAAGGCGCAACCGTTCGAGTCGATACCGAGCGCGAAATCGAGACGAACACACGCATCGGGGTTGATGACGCTGGACGCGTTGCAATAGACGGCACGGCTGACAACGTACTGCTCATTCTCAGAGACTGTCATCTCAGGACGCACCCATGCCTCGACGGTGAACTGCTTGAAGAGGTCCGCGCCTGCCGTTTTGCGCTCGCTCTCCTCACGGCTGACGAGCATGCCCGGCTCATCGGGACCGCCGAACCAGACGCTCTGGCGGCGCTGCGGGTCGGCAAAGTCCAGCGGATTGCTTGTCGGTTCCGCGCTGTTCTGCAGCTCGGCAGAGTCGCTGCGCCAGTCGTTGTCGGTATCATAGCCCTCGTTCTGCTCGAACGAGAAGGCGTAGTCGGAAGAGCTGAGATGCCATCCGCCATACGGGAGCGCGGACATCGTGGACGTATTGTTGATGCCCGTGCCCCTGAGCTCGTTACCATAGAAGAGCGCAGCGTACGAAGGCGTATCGACGAGTTCGACAGTCTCATCTGTGTCGACGGTCTCCGTCACGTAAACCGGATATTCCTCGCCCGTCTTCGGATCGTAATCCCAGAGCTGGACAAACTCGCCATAGCCATTATCCTCCATCACAGGCTCTGTGGTCGTACGGAATATATTCGAAGTGCGCGTCTTGACCGAGACATCGGTCATCCACAGCGGCGTCGGGTCGGTGTGCATCGTGTTTGGCGACGTCAGGTTGGCGGCCAGGGACTCGTCGGTGTTCCGCAATCCGTCGCTGTCGGCATCGCACTCGCCAGCACCCATCACCCACGGATAGCGGATGGGATCGTACGCAGGGGCCTCTTCGTTCGCCCAGCCGATCCAGGCGTTGTTGCCGGGGCTGACCTTGCCGTCAGTTGCGGTGGCGATAACGTCCTTCCCCCTGGAATACGTGCCGTGCATGCCGGCCTCGCGAGTGACCTCGCCGAGGATCGGGTTGAGGCCATGGAAGAGTTCGTAGTAGTCATCCATTCCGTCGGCATCGGTATCCCAGCGACGCGGATCGGTTGAGAAGTACTTTCCGGGCGAAACGGTGTAGGCGTCCATCGCAAGCGCGCTGTTGTCGACCATCTTGGGCGTGAGCACGCGCAGCCTACCGCCTACAAGGCCTCTACCGTTGGCGGTGACTACGCCGCTGACGTTGTTTGTGAATTCGTACTGCTTGCCGGCGAGCTCGTAAGTGTATATTGCATTGCCGTCTCCGTCGGTAGCCTGCGACAATCCCTTGGCAAAGGTATAATACCTTATGTTGGCCGGGGGCAGCATATATTTCTGCTTGAGCGTGTTGCGCGCATGGTCCCACACCATAGGCGGATCGACGAAGTAGCCGAGATCGCCAAGGTAGTTCACCTTGTTTTCCTTTACCGACCTCGCCCACTGCGCGAAGTTGGAGTAGCCGAGCTCCTGCTCGATGAAGTCGAGCTGCACGTCGGTGAAGGGCTCGGAGTAGCTGACCTTCAGGAAGCCCTTGTCGCCGTTCCAGCTGCCTGGCGTCTCGCTGGCCCTATTGCCCGAACGAACACTCGGGCAGTCACGACCAAGAAGCGGCGTCCTGTCGTCGTCATAGCGGAACAGACGCATCGCCTGGACCATGTACTCCTGCCAGTTCTGCAGACCGTCGCCATCCCAGTCGAGATCCGAAGAACCGATCAAGGTGCTGGTGGAAGCGTCGGCGACCGTACCGTCCATACCCATGAGTATGTGATAGAATTCGGCGCCGGCGAGAACGTTCGTCGGTATGTCGTATGCGAGCAGCGCAGTCCTGATGTCCTTGCGGACATTCTGGTCGATCTGGCCTGCAGCGGAGGCGTAGAATACCTCATATTCCTCCGAATCGGCAATCTCGGTTCCGTTGAAGAGAACACCCGAGAACTGCCGTTCCCACGGATCGGGCAAACCGTCACTGTCGGTATCTATCGTGCAGGGGTTGTAGCCGCCGCCACGGATCGAGGTCGTGCCGTCGTCGGACGGATAACCGTAGATCGAGTAGTAATTGATCGACACGGACCCCTCTTCCGTCTGCGGGATGCGGTTGATCACGAACTCGCCCTTCCAGTTCTTGCCCTCCGTACCGTCCAATATGGAGTCGCCGTCGGAGTCGCTCGAGCGGGGGTTGGTCGGGAAGAACTTGTTGTACCAGTTCTTCATCGTGCCCTCATCCTGGCTCGGATGGTACTTGTATATCGAGGCGCACTCGGAGTACACGCCGCAGGAATCCGTACCCGCGAATTCGTAGTTGAGCAGGAGACCGTCCTCCTTGTCTATGTCCTTTATGAGGCCGTAGTTGGTTTCGTCGCCGCTTTCGAACGACATGCCCGGATCCACGCCAATGTAAAGTTCCCAGCCGTCAGGCACACCGTCAGCGTCGGTATCGGCGCCGTGCTGCGTCATGTAATGGCTGACTTCCCCATCCTCCGACTCCGAGCTCGCCTCGTACGGAATCGACGGATTCGTGGGAGTCCAGGCGATATTGCTGCGGACGATGCTGAGGTACTTCGGCAGGTTGTATTCGTACTTTGCCGTGAAGGCAACCGTATTTTGCGGAGCGCCGCCGGGAACCACGCTACCGGAGTTGTTCTTCCAGCGGGCAGTCTTGGAGAGGCCGTTGGCGCTGGAGTACCAGCCGGTGCGGGGATCGAAGCCAAGGGCGTTGTGCACCTGATGGTGGAAGAGGCCCAGGGCGACAGCAGGCGGCTCAGGATCGCCGCTGTTGCGCTTCTCGGTACGGAGCGTAACCGATCCGGCCCGAGGATTGATCGCGAACGAGACCGCGTTGGTCCAGGCGGAATCAAGCTCATATGAAGTGCTTTCCGGATCTATGAACTTAAGCAGCTTGTCGAGATCTTCCGTGCCGGGAATGTAGTAGTCGTCATAGTACTTAGTCACGCTCTCCTTGTCGGTATACTTCGTGACGCCGTACTTGCCTACCCTGAAGGCCACGACGTTGGTGAGCTCGAAGACGTTCACCGCCGGGGTGAGCTGCGACAGGTAGCGAATTTCGTCGACGACGTTCGTCGAGAACGCCCAGAGCGTTCCGTTCGTCGCCGTGTAGACGTACTTGTACTCGATAAGGTTCGCAAATTCCTCGCGAGAGTTGTTGTCGGCGACATCCACGAAGGCCATGAAGTCGCCGTCGAGGTTCATGTCGCAGCCGTGCTCGCCGGAAGCGGAGAGCGGATCCATGTTGTACGTCAGTTCATAGCCGTCGCTCAGGCCATCGGCGTCCGTATCCCAGTTGAACGGATTGGTGCCGATCACCATTTCCTCGTAATCGGCGATGCCGTCACCGTCGGTATCACGCCTTATGCTGCCTTCGACATTGGGGTTGTAGAGGCTGGCTATCTCGGAAGAAGTGATCGGGATGCCTCTGCTGTCGCGATCGCTCGTGTCAAGCTTATAGCCCGTCAGGGTGTTGCCGTTTATTCCAACGACGGCGCTGTACCAGATATAATACTCGTAGCCGTCGGAGAAACCGTCGCCGTCGGTATCGTCAACGGTGGGATCGGTGCGGTTTTCGCAAGTCCAGCCCCATTCGGACGTGTCACGGTTGAGGTAGTGGCCCCAGATGTGGTCGATGTACGCCCTGGCCGCAGCCTGAGACTCATAGAACGCCGACTCCGAAGCCTTGCGGTCCAACCATTCACCGACGTTGACGTCGGCGAGGGTGATCCTGTCATACGGCGTCCTCCAGAAGAGGTTCGTCGTCACAGTAGTGCCGACCGTGTAGATGTTGGTGACGATCTCGACTGTGTTCGTGATTGCCCTCGGTACATGGCCGGAAGTGGAATACATCTCCGAGACCCAGCAGACGTTGGTCGTGATGTTTGTCATTGCCGGGTACAGCTCGGGCTGGCTGGCGACGGCGTTGACGACGTTCGTCACAATCACAAAGGTCTTGTGGCCCAAGCCCTCGTTCCAGCCGTCCATTGTGATTGCCGGATCTTCAGGCGATCCGTCTGCTTTGCTTGGCACTTTGTCTTCAAACCCGGGAACATAGGCTTTCCTGGCACCAGCGCCATTCTCATAATAGCTCGTATCGCTGCGGATGAGGGTTGCGAGCACGTTGGTGACGGCATTCCAGTCGCCGCCATCAAACTTGTTCACGCCGGGGCGCTGGGTGTAGCGCCTGTTCAAGATGGCATCGCGGCGGGCGAACACATGGTTAAGGAGCGATATCTTCTCATTCCTGGTAAGGTCAAGGTCGGAGACCCAGCCGTTCTTCAGCTCGTCGCCGAACTTGAACATGCCGTAGTTGAGACCGCCATACACGGTGGAGTTGTTGCCATCGCTCTCGTCTGCACCGCCAAAGCCGCGAATCTCCATGCGGGCGGTGAACGGAGCGCTGCGCGTGGACCAGCCGCTCGTCTCGCCGGGTATGAAGGTCGCGCCGCTGAGCTGCGAATTGCCGGGCAGGAAGTCGCCATCGTCGTTGACCGAGTTGACAGCGCCGAGTTCGCCACCCTGGCCATCGGGTACGGCCAGGCGCCCGTTCGCGTAGTCAAGTATCGCAAAGTAGTCCGGAACGCCGTCGGCGTTGATATCGCCCATGTTGTCGGACTCTTTGTATTCCTTCGAGAAGACGGCCTCGGCATATGCTTCGACATACCCTGCGCCATCCTTGTTGGGCTCGGTCGGCAGGTCAATCCTAGCCGTGGAGTGCTTCTTGCCGCCGACATCGGGACTTACCGCGACGACATACTCCTTGCCGCCGGCTTCCGTGCTCTGGATCCAGCCGTAGAAGTAGCTGTCCATGCGATTGTCGGCGTACCTGTACGGCTCGGCAGGATTCTCACTGCCCTGCGGCCTGTTTCCGTATGTGTTTATGGAGACGTCGTATGGCATGCCGTCCACAACGTTAAGCGTTCCGTCATCGATCGCGTCCGTGGAATAGCCGAAGGCATATGCGGTCACGGAGGGCAAAAGCCCGCAGTTCCACTTGAGGGCGAAGTTCTCGGCCTTCTCGAAGCTGGCGCCGCTCACGTACACATGGCCTTCGCCGACACCCTTCTGTCTTGCATACCTTGTCGAAAGCTCGATGTTTGCGGTACCGCTACCCGGGCCGTTCGCCACGGTGACCAAAGTCTTCGACAGCGGAACTTCGTAGTAGTAGACAAGAGGCTCGCCGCTGTCGCCGTCCTTGTCCTGGATCATCAGCATGACGGTCTGAACGCCCACGGAGCTGTTGTCGAACTCGGGCTTGAACGTGTAGCTCGAAGGATCGGTCATGAAGAAGACGTCTGCATTGGCGCACCCCGAAACGGCGACGCGAACGCCGTTCGTGGTGTACTTCTCGCCCGTAAGGCCGGTGGCGACCCAGGAGTTGGTGAGGTCGGCCATGACCTCGCGCTGCGTATTGACGGACCAGGAAAGCACCCTGCCGACGGGGAACGCGTTGGTCATTGTGTTCTGCGGGACGACGGCGCTCGAGAACTGAGGCGCAACGTTCTTCACGTACACCTTCTTGCTGACCGTCGGATACTGGACGGCAAGCCCAGGGGTGGCGACCTCCGCCTTGACGGTGAAGCCCGCACCGCCGCTGCGCGCAGTACCGTCCATCTCCTCGATTCGCATATTTTCCGTCCTGGCGACCTTGAACGGCACATAGTATTCATTCTCGCCAAGAGGATCGTACCCTGCGATATCCTTCTTGTACGACTCGTGAAGGACGAACCGGCCGGGGTTGGAGCCCGATGGCGGCGTTACCGTCACCTTTACGACGATGTCGCCTGTCGCAGCCGGATCGAAGAACGAGAGCGTGAGCGGCAGCTCCGCGCTCGAAGCGTTCTCGGAGTATTCCTCAAAATACCTCGTTGCGCTGCCGATGGTGATGCCGGGTTCCCTCACATTGAAGGTGAAGACATATTCATTGGACTTGCCGCCGTCCTTGTCGGTGGCCTTTATCTTGACGGTCCACTTGCCCTCGGTGGTGAAGACCACGTCCCTGAACTCGGCCGTCACCGTCTCGGTGGTGTTGGTGACGATCATGGGAGTTATGATGTCGCCCGAATCGCTCGTCGCGTTGAGGGTGATGATCATGTCGCCCTTGACGTCGGCCATGACGTCCTCGATCTCGGGCTTGATCACGTTGGCCCTTCCGGACGGGATCGGCTGCAGGAAGTGACGGTTTTCGTAGTCGTTCATCTGGAAGCCGTTCAAGAGAACGTCACTGATCACCGGCGCCAAGTTGCTGGCGGTGAGCGTAAGCGTCTTGGACTGGTATCTTTCGACGACATTGGTCGGATCGAACTGCTTGGTCGTGCAAAGCAGTACGTCGTAGCTGAGAGTGGAGCCCGCGCCGCCCTTTCCGTCGATCAGGTAAAGCCTGCCGACCTCCGAGTTCAGTTCGCCCGCTATGATCTTCATGCCCGCGGAGTTCGCGGCGTTGGTCACTATGTTGCCGCCGCTGCGCTCGGCCGTGCCGGAATCTTCGACAGGGGCAAGAAACGCCCAAAGCTCTCCGGGATATCCCTCAGAGATCGTGACCTTCACCGATATCGCGCTGTCGTCGCTCTCGTTGTACTTGCCGGTTTCGGTGGTGGTGCCGTCATCAAGCTCGATGAACGCGCTTACGCGCGCGGGCTCGGCGATGTTGACGTTCGTGCTGCCGGTGGAGCTGAGGACGTCACCTGCCGGAGTCGTGACCTGGAAGACGACGACGTACCTGCCGGGGGTGAAGTTGACTTCAGGCCTCTTCGTCGCATCGTCCACGGAGACGAGCGTATAGTTGCCGTCAAGCTTCCACTTGCCGTCCAATTCCCTGGAATCGCTCACCGCGCCGGTGACGGTATTCGTGTACCAGTACGAAACCGCGTAACCGTCATCGTCTATCGTGTTCTTGTGGTTGTCGGTCACCTTGATTACGAACTTGCGCTTGAAGTTGCCGCTGGTCTCGACCTTGGTGACGCTCACCGCAGGCTCTTCGGGGTTGAGCCTGATGTTGAGAGATACCAGATCCTTGAAGAAGCCGCTCGCCTCCGCCGCCCCGTCAATCGTCGGGGTGATCTTCACCCCCTCGCCGGAAGTAAGGCTGTCGGCACCAAGTCCGAAGACGTACACTGTCTCGGTTATGTCGGCGCCGTCGGCGAAACTTCCGTTGTAGTTGGAGGATGTGGGGTTCTTGTCGTAGGAAAACACGATCGGACTGGTGTTTTCGTAGTTGACGTCATTGCGCGCTATGCGCACATAGTTGCTGCAGGCGTCGGCGCTTCCGCCGACGAGCGAAGGGGTCAGCGTCACGGTCAAGGAGTCGGCCATGGTCTGATACCCGCCGGAAATCGTGAGCTTTACCGTTCCGACAGGAGTCTTCCACCCGTCAGGGTTGGCCGGCACGTCAAAAGTGTCGGTCGCCGCAACCGTCACCTTGACGGTGGGCTGCGGCCTCTCGATGACGGAGACCGGTATCGTCAGGTAATCCTCATCAGGTATGTTTCCTCCGCTCCCGAGGGTGCGGAAGCCCTTGAATTCGCTCAACACCAGGCTGGTCGACCGCCCCTCCGGGGCCACAGCCTCGAGCGGCAGGGTCTTCGTCATCTCTCCGGCCGCAAACTCGACCGTGTAGACGGTGCGACGGATGGTCCCGCTGCCATCCTTTGATCTCATCGTAACAGGAGTGCCGGACGCCATCCTGATAATTTCGTCATCCTCGCTCCAGACATAGAGCGTGGTCTTTTCGGGCGATACGCCGGTCAAGGTAAGCGTCGCAAAAGAGGGCTCGACTTCTGTGCTGCCTTCGCGCACGCCACGCCAGCTTGTGCCGGCCGCGTACCACCTAGGCTGGCCATCCTCGTTGGCGCGGTTGGTGAAGTCGATCGTCTTCGCGTAGAAGCCGGCTCCGAAGAGGTCATAATCGGACGTGCGCGCCACTCCCTCGGGCGTAGTGCGGTAACCCATATACTCGAAGCTGCTGAAATCGGCCCACTCCCAGATGAGTTCGGGCCCGCTTCCGGTGCCCTCGGTGCACCAGCGCCAGAGATTCCCGTTGATTATGAAAGGCTTGTGATTTCCGGTCGTGTCCTTGCCGTCGATAGGCGTACCGTTGCCGTCCGCGGCAAGCCTTATGGGAAGGGCGAAGTCGCCAGGCTGCACAGTGTAGCTACAGATTATGTCGGTATAGTATTGCGAAGAAGCGGACGATTTGCTGTTGAGGAATTCATCCGGGCCGATATTCTCTATAGTCGCCCCTACCGTACGGCCACTGACCACAATGCCGATCTTCGGCGCGGCGGCCGCCCAGGCGGCGGACTCGTTCTGCATGTCCGTGCTCAAGTATCTCGGCCACGACCAGTTCGTGAGCGAGGTAGATCCGGACGTCGACCAGTTGCTGTCGATGACACGAATCACGAACCACAGCTTTTCGCCGCCCGTCAACGGGTTCTCGGCAGAATAATCGTAGTTCGTGACGCACCCCTGAAGGCCGTCGCTGTGCCACGGCCTTATTTCGTATATGTTTGCCCTGTCCGCCGCCATCGCGGCAATGGACAACAGCCCAAGGAGCGGAAGCATGAGTTTCTTCTTCATTTTGTTTCCTCTTTTCGACATCGTTGCGTCATTTTCGAAATCTGCGTTCATGGTCTTTGGTCTCCTTATTGGGATATCCAGTTAGTCGGGCAGAGCGTCTTTACCTCGAACACGCTGCGTCCGTCCTCTATGCTCCACGAATAAAATACATTGGCCCTGTCTCTCCAGGTGCTCCATCCCTGCGCATAGCCCGGCGACTCCGTCGAATACGGATCGATGACCTCGATGGAGCTCTGGAATTCCACATCCGTACCGGCCGGGTTGAAGGAATCATTGCCGAACACGAACCACCTCAGCGGCACCCATCCGACGTTGGAGGGGAGGTTGTTGGCGAGAACGCCGGTTATCTTGAAGGTCGCGCCGGACCACGACAGGAACTCGCCTGCGGTATAGGCCCACGAAGTCTCGTCAGGGGCGACACCGCGTATCACATAGGGCGCGAACCTGGCGCCGGCTCCGTTTGTGATGCACATGTAGACGCCCATCCTCACATTGTTCTCGGCATCATGGTCGCGCTCATACTCGGGCGTGACGACCACGGGGCGCGGAGGATCGATCATTCCGGCGGTGAAGCCCCAGTCGCCACCGGTCGGGTCGATATCGAGCCAGTACATCTCCTTAAGGGTCATGTCGCGTGGGGGTCTGCCGGAAAGAGGAACGAGCTTGGCCGCCACAAGAGGACCCGCAGGATTATTGAATGTCGATCCGTCCAGTCTCGTGCCCTTGTTGAGCCAGCTGACAATGGCGGGGGCGTAGCGATCATCCGGCTTGAGATCCCATTCACTCTCCAGGACGGGGTTGACGCGAGATTTCGCGACGACCGTCAGGTTGTTCGAGGTCGAGAGACCGCCCAGCGTCACCTGAACCCGACCGGTGCAGACGTCAGGAAGGACAATATCCTTATCGTTCACGCTAACCGAGGCGAGCTCGTACCAGTTGCCTATGTTGTAGGTTATGTCCTTCGAGGTTCCCTTCTGGGCGACAACCGAGACGAGTTCGCGTGTTTCGGGAGCATCACCGAACGTCTGGGTGATCTGCTCCGATTCAGGATCGATGTAGGCGTAGATGATGTAGCTCGTGCCGTTCGCGGTCGGGTGGTTCGGGTCTATGACCTGGCCCTTGTTTATGAAGCCTGGCGTACGCGCCATCGTGTTGGTCCAGCACGACGTCGAGTCGGCGGAGCGACCTGTTTCGCCGAGCGACCTGTCGCCCGCGAGGCTGTCATCACCGACGGCCTTCCAGACACCTTCGGGATCCGCCGCATTCAGCGCATCCGCAAGAGCGACGGCCGAGTATTCGCGGCCGAGCTCCGCGTCGATTCCGGCATACATGTTGGTGCCTTCGAACACGATCTGGTGCTCGATGACGCCAGACGGCCTTACGAGCTGCGCGGCGATCGGATACCAGTAGCCGAGGTCCTCGTCGTGGGAGAACGACCACCCGTCCTTGTTGGCGAAGTGCCACACACCGTCAACTTCAACCTTCTTGCCGTCAACCGTCAGTTTCGAGAGCTCGTTGCTGGAGGCGGGGCTTGAGACCACGAGGAATACGCAATTCGAAGCGACATTGGTGTTCTTCTTCGCCCTGGCGTCGGTGCCGAACCTGCAGACGGTGTTGGTGACGCCGTTCTTGGAGATGAAGTCGATCGTCCAGTCGGTAAGATCGGCCTCCGCCGGCATGGCGACCTCGACATACTGCCTGTTTTCGTCAAGATTGCTGTCGCCAGTGCCGAAGCCGCCGAACATGTTGACCTCGTTGAGCCATGCCCAGCCCGCAGGGATCGAGTCGAAGAGGCAGTACGCCGCGAAGGATTTCGCAACGGCGAACTGCTTGTTGTTGTAGTCGATGCCGCGGTACCACGCAGGCTTCACCCAATCCTCGCTGCTGAGCGGTAACGTCAAAGGATCCTCGGAATCGAACGTGTAGTACTCGACCTTGAGCATGTACTGGACGACGGTGCCGGGCTCGCGCTCGGGAAGGACGGAGTCCATGTAACCATCGGCGAATGAGCTCCGGAACACGAGAGGATTGTCGTCGCAGGGGGCAAGCTTCACCTTCTTCGCGGACCCCTCCCAGTTAGAGAAGCCCCAAGGCATGTAGCCGCCGTCGTACCAGTAGAGCGTAACACTGACGCCACGATCGAAATCGATCTCCTCGGCGAGCTGCGCCGCGTAGACTTCGGCCTGTATGCCCCAGTTCTCGCGCGCCAGCGGCTGCATCGCCATATTTCCGGAGCCGTCGATCGCGTGACGCGAGAGGAAGTCAGTCTCGGGCCCGAGCAGATCGGGAGCGCTCCTGAAGGCGAAGACATTCCTGAACGAGACCTTCGGCCTGAGCGCTTCGGTCACGACGATATCATCGAGAGCCACACGAACGACCTCATCAAGATTCATGTAGCAGGGATCGGACGATGGGTTGCCGTGCTCCTGCTCAACATCGCCCATGCCGACAACGACGAACCTCAAGACCTCGTAGGAGTGACCGGTCTTGGCCTTGAAGTAGCAGTTTGTGTAGGTGGCGGAATTTATGTCAAAGTGGGTAAGATAGGTCCATGCGCTGTCGTTATCGAGGTTGGTCCTGTCTCTCTTGGGGCATGCGCCGTACACGCTGACGCGCGCCGTGTACGCCGAATTCGGATCGTAGCGCCTCGCCTTGAACGTGAACTGGCCCACCTCGGTCCCGTTCGTCAACACAGGAGTCTGGATGAACGGCTGGTGCTGCCTGTAGGTATACGCGTCGGGCTCGTATATGTCATCGTAGACGGAGCTGTTAAGCGCGGCGGACATGCCCTTGGACGCAAAGCTCGAGCTGCTGTAGTCGCCAAGCTGCATAAGGGCGTCGTCCCCGCCCGCAAAGAGATCGGTTCCGGTCCTGAGGTTCCAGCCCCACCAGCAGCCGGTGCCGAGCTCAGGCTCATCGCGGCAGACAACCTGTGTGACGAATACGCGTCCGTAGGCCGGGTTGGCGGAGGACTTGGCGGCATCGACCACATCCTGGTCCACAACAAGACGCATGGCGCCCGCAACTCCGTGAAGGCCGAGGTAGTAGGCCATCACGCCGCCTTTCCTCTCTTCCTCGCTCATGTCGCGGAAGACATAGTTCGTGACGGTCGACCACCTTACGTCATCCGGCAAGTCGGCCGTACGGTTCTTAAGGGAAGCGTAGCTGACGTCATTTGTCCATATCTGAAGCTTCAATACCGCGTTCTCGTCGGCATTGGTGTAGGAGAAGGCGAACATGCCGAGGCCGAGGCCGCGCTTCAGCTCGGGATGATACCTGTCATATTCCTGGCCATCCATCAGGGGCGAGCGAATGGAGGAAACCTGGTTTGTCGACGTCCTCTTGGCGGAGAGCTCGGCGGTGCCGTCGCTACCTACCCAGACGGATGTGTACACGAAGTTTGTGGGAGCGCCATGCTCGGAGTCGTAGAATTGAGCGTACTCCGCCTGATCGTCGCTGTCATAGCTGTCGCCGCGCCACTGACGGATTTCAATGTCGTCCAGGGTTATGTCGACGAGGTTGTCATCGGAAATATCGCCGCCGTGCCTTATGCGGACCTGGGCGTCTTCCGTAGAATACAACGGAACGTTCACTGCCTTGGAAAGGGCGAAACCTGCAACCGAAATATTGGTGACTTCGTTCCAATCCTCGGAGCCGAGTGGAGCCCACTCGACCACGAGGGGCTGCTCGGGGGCGTACGCGCGTATCATTTCACCGTCCAGCTTCAGCCTGTCAACAGCGCGCCATTCATCTTCATACAGACCTTCTTGATCGGTGTCGTGGACTTGAGATTCAATAGGATACAGGTCTGAACGCAATTTGGCGATCGTAAACCTTCCGCTTGAAGCGTAGCTCACACCTTTTGCCACAGTGCTGTCAAGCCACTCAGCCGCCTTGTTGCAAAGCCTCGGCGCCTCGAACACGGCCGGGCAGTTCGCAGAGCCAAAGCCAAAGCTGCCGTACTTCGTAGGCGGCGCGGCATCCCAGTAGGCCAGGCTCGTGTATTTGGACAATACATCATACTCGCCAGGGAGGGTATGCGCATGAGGATCGGTTGCGTACGACTCGCTTGTGTCCGTCGGATCGCCATACGTAAAGCCAGCCTGAACCTTGCAGCTATTCCCGCCGTCCTCATAGGAAATTGACATATAGTACGTGGCGTACAGCTTGCTGTTGGAGCTATTCTCGCGAATGTTGAGCGGGGACATCGTGTAATTGAGATTTGCTTCCGCCCAGTTGACAAGTTCGGCCGTCCCGCGCACCCACTTGTAGAGCTCGGCCCTGTAGCGATTTTCCCTTATTCTCGTCAGACGCAACTCATAGCCGCCACGATCCCTGCGATATCCGCCCAGGATGGATATCTGGCCAAGGCCGTCAAAATCCGCATTCCATATATCCGCCGACTTTGCCGCAACAGGCGACATCGCCGCCTGGACGATAAAGGTATAGTTGGTCATCGACCTGTCGCCGACAGCCGTCTCGCTGTACGTAAAGTCATCAAGCGATATGGACTGTGAGAGGCGCGACTTGAACGAGACCCGCTCTATGCCGCGAGGCGTTACGCCGGAATTCTGGAAAAGAAGGTAGCCCATTCCGCGACCCTGCATCTCGTAGGCCATCCCCACATCCTTAAATTCCTGATGGACCCACATTCCAGGGCCGGCATTCCAGCCGTTTGGCGTAACGGCAGAGCTGAAGAGCGAGTAGGCCTTGAATCTTTCATCAAACGACTGGTTGAATCTCTCGGTCCAGAAGCTGGGATTGGTCGAATTGCATGGCCTCCACGACTCAAAGCCGTCTTCGTAGACCCTCATTTCGGGCGATACGCCGCTCTTGCCGTCATCGCCATCCTCTGCGGAGGAGCCTACGAACACCATAGAGGACTTGTTCGCATCGTTCCAGCCATTGAAGCTCTGCATATCGGCGCTCGTCACCGCAATCGAGGGAGTGCCGCTCTTGCCCTCGTCGAGGGTGAACATAAGGTAGCCGGTGGTGCCGGGGCATCCCACCGACGACCAATTGTTTGTATCTCCCGCAACAAGCGTAGTGCTGCGCGTGTCATCGATAAGGGCGATGGCGCCGCTCCAGCAGTTCGTCGAGAACGAGAATCCGTCACTGCCGAGCACCTGGGGATTGAGCTCGTCGATGCGGTAGCGAAGACCTTCCTGAATCGTTTTTGGCGTCTTGACGAACGCACGCCAGGAGCCGGCCTCCGTGAGCTCAAAATCGGCATATGCGGCACCGCTGCCGTCCACATCGTAGGCGCTGCCGTCCGCTTTGGTCACATGGAGTCGCCAAAGCTCTTTGACGCTGCCCGCCTCCCTGAGGCGGACGAACCAGTCTGTTCCGCAGGTCGGGTAGTAGCCGTAATCAGCATTCGCGGCGCAAGATACATATGTAATGCTCTCGGAGTGGAACCCGCCAACCCCGAGGTTGAGACCAGAGTAGTCGTAGTACGTGTAGTAAGGCGCCTGGAGCGCAGCCTCGAACCTGAACTCCACGTCACCGACAAGGCCGGGAAGCACAAGGGGGGAGACTGTGTAGAAGCCGTTCAAAGGATTAAGCGCCACTGTCTTCCAGTCTTCGACATTCTGGTCAAGGTAGCGCCAGCGATACTTCATCCATGCGGACGAGATGAAGTTTGTCCCGCCGGGATCGGCCCAGGAACCGACATAATACTTCGGGATCGCCCTTCCGTAGATCGTATCGCCAACCGCCGGGAAAGGCAGGTTGAAGGCATTCTCCTGGCCGAGGACCGACTTTCCCTTCTTCGTCGGGTCGTACCATCCGGCCTGCTCAAGCTCGGCCTTCATCGGCGGCGGCGAGGCTATGATGTTATCCAGGAGAAGAAAGGCGACGTCTTCCGCATCTTCGCGATCAGTCGTGTCCACGCTGGCGCGCCTGATTCTGAAACGAACGGGGCCATACTCGTTGATCGGCACGTAAACGCGGTAGAATTCACCGGCGGTACCGCCGTCCTCCACGTCAAGAGAAAGCGTCATCACCGGATCCTTCGCCGAGAGGTTGCTTCCTTCGCTTACCCTGACAGGGTACATGGTGCATGCCTCCCAGCACAGATTTCCGTAAGCCCAGTCGCCGCTCACCGAATCCTTGGCTACATCATCACCCGCGACGGCGCCGACGGTATTGGTCTTTGCGATCTCGACGACAATCTGATAGGCGTTGGAGTTGACTGCATGTGTAGAGTTGGTGTAGGACAGGATATTGTCGTTCCAGCCGTTGACCGCGTCAAAGTATACGGTACCGATACCATTCGTGTAAAGCGGCGAATACACTCCGGCCTTTACCGAGTTGCGCATTACAATCTGGCCGGCCCCTTTGCGCTCAGCAAATTCTTCGCCATTCTCGATGGATATGCTGAATTCCGTATCGTACGGAAGGTAGTTCTGGACTTCAGACAGAGCGTCGACGTTATTCGTGGGATAGGTGTTTCCGTGGCGACAATCAAGCAAATGCCAGACCTTGCTTGAATAGTTGGACGTCCAGAGTATCGACTCGGTACTGTCCTTCAGATTGAAGGCATCAATTCCATCGTTGGACATATGTTGCCAGAAAGTTGGGGTGTCGGACGAATGAAAGCCATCGTCATCCGAATAGAACCAACTTTGATACCTGGGTTCATCCAAGTAATGCTCCTCGGGCTTAAAGGCTTCCTCCCGCTTGAAGCAGTGGTCGTTCATCAGGAGTATTCGACCTTCGCCGCTGCCGCCAAGGTTGCTCTCGCCGGATTCGGCGGTTACGGAGAAATAAATCTCAACCCGATCCACAGGCAACGCGCCCATGCTGTCATAGTACAGGGCATATGTGCCAACCGGGAGCGCCCCAATAGCCGCTGCAGTAATTTCATTCGTCGCAATCTCACCCGTAATGGCATTTACGCACCAGTTGGTGATCGTGGAGCCGCTGCGGAGCGCGCCACCCGTAATGGTAACTGCAGGAGACGAGCCTACTTCCCAGAAGGCAGGTGACATCGTCGGCTTCTTTGCCCAGTAGTCGATCTGCTCCCCGCCCCTGGTAACCATGCCAGGCACCAAGAAGCTGGTCCCGTCACCTTCCAACGCATGTAGATAGTCCGTGAAGGTCATGTTCGACATTTCGACGGCCATGAGGGCGGTGTCTATGGCGCCGCTCCTCATACGGAATTCGTCAATCGCACCATTGAGGTTGCTGTTGGCACCGGAACCGGACACGAGACGTCCGCCGATCGCGATCTTGTCCTGGGCGCCATTTGCGAACGGATAGCTGCTATAGGACGCAATGCCGTATGTGAAGCCGTGTGCATCGTCCCGCAAACCGTTGATGTACCAGTAGAATTTCGTATCCTCCCTGGAGTACACAACGTCGTTTCGCATCCACCCGTCGCGGATCAACCCCTTAACCGGGCCAACATTGGTGTACTTGTATGAAGGGGCGCCACCCGCTATACCGATGTTAGCATCATCTTCAGGTGCACGCGGTTGCAGATAGAGCGCATAGCCAGCATCACCCCATGTTTCGCGGCGCGAGAAGAGATACTGCGAAGAAGAGCTACCGTCTGACACCGAATTAAGGTAAGTCCAGAACGTTATGGTAAATGTTCCGTTCGTCAAGTCATTCACGGCCGTGCTCGCATCAGCCAGCAGCAACGGCTCGCCATCACCCGAAGAGCGCACTGCGGAACCGAACGCTCCGCCGGAAACGATCGAGGACGTGTTTCCTATCACGCCACCCATCTGATTGACAGTGGAGTCTGTCGCATCGTTCATGTGCCAGACGCCTGCATATTCAGACCAGACCTGGGTTGGGTCGTTGCCATTGACATTGAAAGCTGCACTGTTCTCAGGCGACCAGCAGAATCTTATCTTAGTGCCATCTACCGCCTCCGGAACCTTGACCCAGATGAGAGACTCGCCGCCCGGGTTCCAAGTATCTACATCATACCACATCG
>Ga0265298_10001660_pt1 | contig 32724 bp, 22 predicted proteins | sample AusTroGonzalo_MG_3_FD_193486 | JGI IMG/M metagenome (GOLD analysis project Ga0265298, IMG submission 193486) | Bovine rumen microbial communities from tropical cattle in Woodstock, Queensland, Australia - Gonzalo_01 | ecosystem: Host-associated > Mammals > Digestive system > Stomach > Rumen ... | reverse complement strand
ATATTTGCGCACATCGTCCACCGGCAGACCGGTCATGCGCAGACAATGCACCAGTTTGAGCCAAGCCAGATTGCGGTCGGAGAACATCCGGATATTTCCCGCCGTCCGGTCCACTCCCGGAATCAGATCGGCGTTGTCATAATAGCGCACGGTATAAGTGGTCATCCCGAGTTTTTCCGCCACTTCCTTGACGGTGTATTTCGGCGTCGTATCGGTCAGACCCTCGAACGGATGCCGGTCCTTTTTCATTTGCATTTCCTTTCATTTTACTGTTAGAGTAACTTTAATATACATCTTTTTTTCCGGAACGCAAACGGAAAACCGCCGCGGCGCTTGATTTTTTGCCGGACTCCGTCTATATTGCGGTATGAAACCGCAGAATGAAAAGGAGGGATCATGCCGGAACTGCCGGAAGCTGAAACTGTGAAACGCGCACTGGCGCCCGCACTGGAAGGACGCACCATTACCAAAGTCAGACTTTTCCGGCCGACGCTGCGCAGTCCGCTGAAACCGCTCCGGAAAGCGCTGCCAGGACGGAAGATCCTGATTCTGCTCCGCCGCGGCCGTTACATCCTGGGTAAACTGGACGACGGAAATTTTCTGGTGATCCATCTCGGCATGACCGGGGTGATCCGGATCGAGGACGAAACGGTCCCGCACCGGAAACACGAACATGTTTTCCTGTATTTGGACGACGGAAAGATCTTCCGGTTCGAAGACGTCCGCCGGTTCGGCGAACTGGAAGTGCATCCCGCGGGAAAAAGCACCCTGCCCTCCAGATTCGATTCCTTCGGGCCGGAACCGCTGACGGATGAATTTTCGCCCGAATATCTTTTTGACTGTTCCCGGAACGTCAAAGGATCAGTCAAGAATTTCATCATGGATAACACGGTGGTGACCGGGATCGGCAATATTTACGCGGCGGAAACGCTGTTTGCGGCAAGGATCGATCCGAGGAAACCGGCCGGAGCTCTGACGCGTCCGCAATGCCGGCGCATAACACAGCAGGCCAAACGGATATTGACCAGAGCCATTGCGGCGGGCGGCACCACCATTGCCGATTTCAAGCATGTGGACGGAACGGAAGGCAAATTCACGGTCGAGCTGCAGGTTTACGGCAAAGGCGGCGAACCCTGTCCGAATTGCGGCACTGTATTGCAGAGCGTAAAAATCGGGGGCAGAACCTCAGTGTTCTGTCCCCGCTGTCAGAAATAAGGATGACGCTTTGTATACTGTCGGCTGTGCCGGATCGTTTAATCTTCCTGTTTCATGATGGTGAATGAAATCGGCCTCACCGGACTTTCCTTGCCGTTGAAGGTCTGGAAATAAAAATAAAATTGGTCCGCTTCCACGCCGGTCAGGTTAAGGATGCCGCCGAAACGGACGATATCATTTTTGTCTTTCAGGAGTTTTTCGCCCGTGAGCCAGACACCTTTGTCATAGACCTTTTTGCCGTTCTTCAGAGCAATGATCATCAGCCATACGGCCCTGATTTTGCCTTCGGCCTGTCCTTGGAGCAGCAGACGTCCGCAATACGGTCTGATCGCAGTCCTCACGGACATGACGAACTGCCCCTTGTTGTTTTTGACGGGAATAAAGAAACCGTTATCGCCTTTTTTGCCGATGACGGGCAGGAACCGGGCCGGATCGATCACGATATTGTCCTCAGCGTGAACAGCGGACATGCAAAAAGCCAGGATGCAGAAAAAGATGATCGGAAATTTCATGATTTTGAAAGCCTTTCGATAATTATTGTTGAAGGACAAAGAGTCCAAACCGGGCAGGGTCGAATCCGCCGGTGATGCCGGGGAAAAGATTCATATAATAATCCCAGCGCGTGCCGGAATCATCGTCAAACACCACAGCGGAAAAGCCGAAAACACGATTTGAAGCCGGATCGATATCCAGACTTTTCATGGGGATCTTCAGCTCGTAAAAAGTGGTTTTGCTGTTTTCGTCGCGCCTGACCGCATATCCGGAATGTTCGAACAATTTCCGGTCCGGACCGTAATAAAAAACGGGGACCGTTTTGCCGGAAGCGAGGGCCAGTGCGATATTGGTGTCATCGGGCTTTCTGCGGTCTTTGCCGAACCCGAAAGTATTGGTTTTCGGATCGAAAGCGAGCTGGAAAATATCGCCGGCGGCGACTCCCGCGGCAGAATGTTTATTGCAATGGAAATCATCCTTCACCGCGGCGAAAACATAAATGCTGTTTCCGTCATGAGCGAGATTTAGCCGGACCGAAAGATCGTCTTTGCCATGCCAGCCGAACACATCGATGGGATAAATCAATCCGGCGGAATCGAAGTTCATAGCCGGAAGATCCTGCCATTTTTCCGGAGAGGCATCAGGCTTGAACGGTTTGGCAAGTTTCGGAATCTCTGTCATTTTCGGAATCTCGAACGCAAGGGACATCAGCTGTCCGTTTTCAGGGAAATCCAGGGTGAGGCTGATTTCCTTCTGTCCGTCTTTCAATGGCAGTTCCAGAATGACATATTCCGATGGCGGGACCAGGACATCGTTTTTTCTGCCGTCGTAGGTGAACAGGCACCGGACCGGATTCACGGTCGATTTCGAGCTCAGATACAGTTTGGCAAGATTCCGTGTTTTCATTCTGAAATCGGCCTTGAGCGGATCGCGCATGATGAATTTCATTCCGCCCAGAACTTTTTTAGCCGCGGCATAATTTTTCACGTAAAACAGGACCGGTTCATAACCTGCACTGAAACGTATTTTGCCTTTATCCGCCTTGAATTTCAGCGGAAGTCCGTCCATATCGGTCATTCTGACGGCGTCCATGACAATATCGGGAGCATTTTCCGGATTGCAGGTCCACACCGCACCGCATGCGGAGCCGTCGGATTTGCCGTAGATGGCGACGACCGTATCGGCGGAAGGGATGGAAAAGTCCGCCGTCTTCACATTCCGCAGGAAACGGGCAATGCTGCAGTAAGCCGCCACGGAGGGCAGCGGATTTTCATCGATCCAGTGAGTGTAAGTGGATTTGCCGGTTTCATGCATCCCGAGCGAGGTGTAGAACCCGATGCTGGTGAAGCCCGCCGCGCGCGCCATCAGCAGGGACTGCGCCAGACAGCAGGCATACCGGTTGAGCAGCGCCGGGTTGTTGACTGATTCCAGCATCAGTTCATATCCGAATTCGGAAATAAAGATGTTTTTGCCGTCCGGAACGGATTTTCCGACCACTTTCAGCGCCGCATTGCGTTGTTCGATCAGATCGGTCACCGGTCCGGGAAGCGGGTCTTTGGGACCGATCCGGCGCGGCCGCGCGTAACTGTCGATCCCGAAAGAATTCAGGACGCCGGGCAGCCGGTTGTATACGGATGAACTGAACAGGAAATCATTGCGGCAGTCAACATCACAGGGACGGACGGCGGTGATCACCGCATTCGGATTTTTCTCCCGGATTATTGCAGCGCCGACCCGGATCAATTCAGCCGTGCGTTCGGATACATGGCCGGCGCTGAAAACGCCTTTCAGGTCGCCCGGATATTTATTCTTGTAATACGGATTGAGCCCGAAACGGGCATCAAGTTCGCCGCCGAATTCCCACACATCAACATATTTCCAATATTTGTCAACCAGTTCCCTTATGAATTTTTGCCAGTCGGCATCGGCATTCTTTCCCGGAACAAACCGGACGGGTGAAAGTCCGTATTGCTTCATTGCGGCTTTCTCCTCTGCGCTGAAGAGACGCATCGGCGGGTGCATATCGATCATGAGCTTGACCGCCAGGCCGGCTTCCTTGTCTTTCCTGACTGTGTTCATACCGTATATTTTGATTTTGCCTTTTTCCGACGCGGCATAGCTGAACCCCTGCGCATAATAGCGCCAGGAGGCTCCCATACGGAGAAATATTTCGCGCGGAGTGAAGAGCGAACAGATCCCGCTGAACGGAAGAATGGTTCTGTCCGCCGGAACTGCAGGCACGGTCACGACATAGGAACGGGTATCTTTGCTTATGCCTTCCTGCGAAGGAATTTCAGCTTCGACTTTGAACCAGCCGACCTGCGAGGGGGTGAAATCGGGCACGAACCGGAACATTCCATCCTGATCGAAAACCGGAGTGACTTCATATTTTTTGATCAGTTTGCCATTTTTGTCAATAACACGGACAGTCAGACTGCATGTACCGGTCCCCTTGAAACGCCGGACCGAAATCGTCAAGTTCAGAGCTTCGTTCAGATAAACGATATTTCCGGGGATTTCATTGGAACTGATGCCGACCGTGAAATTCGAAGCCGGACAATACGGTGCGGCCTGTTCCCCCGGTTCCAGCATGAATGCATCGAAATTGACCTTGGCTTTATCCTCGAACACCCGGTAAATTCCGGAATAGGGACAATCTTTCACGGCCGTGAAGGTGAAGGAATAACGTTTCCATTCCGGTGTGAAAACGATATTGCGTCCGCCGGCGGGAAGCGGCCACTGCCGCAGGTTGGACGGCACACAGTTGATTTGCCCGCGGACTCCGTCACGTTCGGATTTCGCATAAAAGGAAAAGGTGTATTTTTCGCCTTTTTTGAGCTTGAGGCTGGATTTGAGGCTGTAAACGTCGGCAGCCATGGTTTTGAGGGATGATTTTCCGTCGAATCCATTTGATTTGTCCCAGGTCAGACGCGCATCTCCGAAACCGTAGATCATGGCGCCGAAATTGCCGTTGCCCGCAGTGGCGCGTTCGGTTTCGGCACTGGTGTCGCCGGGGATCAGATTGGCCGCCGAAAGCGAAACCAGCGCCGCCGAAAACAGAAATGCAAAAGTTTTTTTCATAGAAGTCACTGATCAGAACACCGGTTTGCTTTTGACGACGCCCTTGTAATAATAGAGCGTGACCGGATAAAGCTTCTGCTTGTCGCAGCGGGGTGTGAAAATCCGCTGGGCCGTTCTGGCAACCACGGCGCAGTGTCCGTCCCACATTACAGCATTGGCCTTGCCGTTGTGGACAAGATTGATGTAAACCGCGCCCATATTGTCGGTGAACCGGTCCTGAAAGGAAACCAAGCCGCTCTGAAGTTTCGTATTCACATTGAATGAACAGACTGCCTGCAGGACCTCCGAGTTCGGGATGCCCTTGAATTTGGTCCCATAGCCGTCGGATTCCGTGAAACCCTTGTTGCCGCATTCGACATAGCGGTTGCAGAAATTGCCCGAATTCCGGTTGTAGGGAACACCGAAAACTTCGTTGTTGCCGTAAAGGTCATCGGTTCCGCCTTTATACTGCGGCGCCGGACCGCTGACGCACCGCATGCTTTTCCAGTTCTTGACATATCCATTCCACCTGAGGATCACCGCATAGGAGGAACTGACCGTGATGGTCGCATCCTGCCGATTGGGCGTATAGCCGGCGCCATAGGGTGCATAATAATAGTTACGCCAGTCGTTTTTATAGGTTGCAAAAGCCAGGCCGGTCTGCCGGACGTTGTTCCGGCATGAAATGGCCTGGGCGGAAAGTTTGGCATTATTCAGCGCCGGCAGGAGCATGGCCGCCAGAACAGCAATGATCGCAATGACGACCAGGAGTTCGATAAGTGTAAATCCGGCATGACTTGGAATTTCGTTCCGCAGCATGATTTTTCCTGTGCGATCGGAATTTTTCATGGGTCTTTCCTGTTTCATTTCATGTGACTGTTCATTCATTTTCTCAATGCCTCCTTTTTTTTCATTATTTTGAATTGTCAACTGCTTTCTCATCGGTCCCGTTTTTCGTGGATTTCTCATGGTCCAGCTGCTCGAAATCCTTTTTATCGGCCAGCGACACATTGCCATCGACCATGCCGTTGTCCAGCTCGTTGATCTGCGTCCGGGCGGCCAGGTCGCGGAACATCCGCCTCAGGTCGATGATGCCGCCGATCATGAACCAGACCATTGAGATCGCGGCTATCACGCAGGCAATGACGATGGAAAGGATGAAAAGGCGAATGCCCCACCAATGGGTCGGCCAGCGGTAGAAGGCGTTCCAAATGACCGTTGCGAGAAAATATACCCCGAATCCGATGCCGAAACTCCAGATGAACGTGCCCCAGGCGATGCACTTGTCGCCGAAGGTGTAATCGGGGGTGATGCCGATGATTTTCCGGAAAAGGTTCCGCCAGGTCAGTTTTTCGAAATGTTTCACCTCGCCGTCCACGGCATATTTGCCGCGGTGCAGCATCCGTTCCAGATTGAACGGCCGGCGGCAGGTCAGGATGGAGACCAGACAATACATGGCAATGCTCAGGATCATGGCGATGAACATGATCTCGGTGGAATTGATGGGGAACTTGACCGCACTCATCCGCCACAGGATCCAGGGTTCGAAGGGACTGCTCAAAGCCGCCAGCAGTTTGGAGAGGCCGGGGATCATGCCCATCCGGTCGAGGAAAGGATAAACCGTGTCGGCCCAGTTGCGCTGCACCAGCATGCCGCCGCCCGAAACGACCGCACCGGTCAGGATCGAGGCGTAAGCTCCGGCCGTAGTCCCGAAGCGGGTATAGAGCCCGCCGAGGATCACCGCGCCCGCACCGCCGCTCCAGATCGAAACCACCACCGTCACATACAGGTTGATGTAATCCAGTTGAGTCATGTACAAGGCGCCGAAGAAATAAAAGACGCAGATGAATACGGTCAGGCATTTGACCAGCCGGATATGGGTCTGCGGCGACATCGGGGTTTTGCGGAACGGCAGGATGATGTCCTGCACGATCGACATGGCTGCACTGAAAATATGACTGTCATCGCTGGAAACCATCAGCATGAGCATAAGCAAAATGAAAATTCCAGTCAATGCGCCCGGCAGGACATGCCGGATCACAAACGGCAGACGGAGCTGGTTGTACAAGGTGCGGAATTCCTGGAATTTGGCATTCCCCTCCGGCGTTTTGCCCAGCGAGTCGTGCACGGTTTTCAGGTAAACCGTATCCAGATTCCTTTTCTCCGAAAGCGGCTGGTCTTTGCCGATGATATGGCGTTGTTCCGGGATCGCCGAGGTTTTTTCGATCACCAGCTGACGCATATTCCGGTCCGGAATGATCTCCCCGGCGATCCGGGAACACATCTCGGACCGGATCACTTTGGCTTTCGGCGCATAATTCACGTGATTCATCACGGTCAGGATCATGGCCGCCAGCAGCAAATAGAACAGCGGATTGAAACCGTTCCGCCAGGCGCCCAGGATACCGGCCATTTTCTGCTCGTGCGCGGTCCGGGCCGCACTCGAGGCGCCGCCGCCGAACCAGTTGCCGCGGTTCAGAATACTGGCGAAGAGTGTCGCAAACACCGCAAAAAGATTGAAATCCCGCAGCGACTCGATGTCATACGGATTGATGAAACTCTCGCCCGGGACCCGGTCCGCCATCACCGGCACGATCTCATCCCACCAGGAAAAGTTCAGCAGAATGAACAGCGTGAAGATGAAAATGATCGGATAGGTCATCAGCCCCTGGACCGTATCGGTGATCAGCAGCGAAAGCGACCCTCCGGCCAGCAGGATCGTTGCGGCCAGGATCAGCACCAGCGCAATCACCAGCGCCAGACTCTGCACCCGGAAGCCGCAGATGTCTATATAGTGCGGAATGCCCAGCAGATAGATGAAAAAACGCGCGGAGATCGCCGGCAGGATCGTATTGGCAAGCATCTCCACGGAAGTCCGCAGAAAGGCGCAGAACAGCCGGAACGACCGGCTGTAGCGCATTTCCAGCAGCTGGCCCATGCTCAATGCTTTGGTTTCCCTCAGCCGGTAAGCCACGAATCCGGTCAGGGACAGCACCAGGCCGATCGGCCCCATGATATTGCTCCAGAATCCGGTCGAAAAACCCGTCCGGTAATGCACTTCCACGTAGGCGATCAAAGCGATCACGCTCAGCCCGGCTTCCATGGTGCCGACCGAAAGCAGATACCGTCCGCAAACCCGGCCCCCGGCCAGGAAATCCGGCACGCTCCGGATATATTTCCGGACATAAAACGCCATATATAAAACACCCGCAAACGGCAGGATCACGATCAGCCAGTTATACCAGTTCATAAAGTCGTCCTTTCATTTTCCCGCTGTCTCCAGGATCATTCATGATTTCAAAGACTGGTTGTTCAATTTCAACACCGGATTTTTCAGCAGTTTCAGGAACATGCGTCCGGCCGCTTCGCCCGATTTGAACATGAACGCCTGCGCTGACAGTTCTTCCATCAGGATGATTTTCAAGGCGGGATTTTCAGCTGCGAATCTTTTCGTAAGATAATAATCCCTGAGCACCACCGGCAGCGACCTGGTATAGGCGTTGGCATTCATTGTTTTGGCCAGCATGGCATAACGCTTGAATCCCCCGGCGGAGATCACGCAGTCATATTGTTTGCTGTTCAGCATCGAAACCAGTTTTCCGTCCGGATCTTCATCCCGCGCAAATGAGGTGACCTCGCGGCCGAAACCGGCAATGAAATTGCTCAGAATGCACGGATCCTCTCCGATGAACAGTGGTTCGGTAAAACCTCTGGCACGGATGAAATCCGCCAGACGTTTTCCCAATTCGGCATAATCGCGCACCACGGTGTTATGCCGGGGCGTTTCAAGCCTGCTGTCAAACGAATAACCGACTGTGACTGCCGGAAAATTCTTTTCGGCTATGGCATCGAACACCTGAACTCCCTCGCTCCCGTCATCGCGGGAGATCACCCAGAACAGTCCCTGGACTCCGTTATTGACTGCCATCTCGTAAATGGAGCTGAAATCGGTTTCCCGCAGCGAGTGAAAAATGAATTCCGTATCCGCTCCGGCGGTCACCGCTTTGATGAAGCCGGCGAAAGCATTGGCAGAGCCTCCCGAAACGATTTCCGAGATCCCTTTATTCATCACGACCCCGATCGCGACCGGCACCAGCCCCGCCATTTCCGGATTGATGTAAAGCCCGTGCCGTCCCGGTTTCTTGATAATGTAATTGCTTTTCATCAGTCCGTTCACCGCCCGCTGCACCGTTCCCCGCGCAAAGCCGAATTTCCGGCACAGTTCGGATTCGCCCGGCAGCAGATCGTTGATCCCGTCCCAACGCCGGATGCAGCCGTACAGATAATGCACGACCTCCGATACTTTGGAAAGTTTTTCTTTCGTTTTCATAAATTCAATAGCTTTCTGAATTGTCTAATCAAATTAGACAAAATTGTCCATTAAATATAATCTATCATGTATTCTTTCTTTTGTCAAACATGAATTGCAGATTTTCGTAAAATTTTCGAAAAAATTGCCGGCGGCAGAGTCCGGAGAAGACGGCAGAAACAACACGGCACGGGAAATCAGAGAGGTAACTGCCTGAAATCCCGTGCCGGATGCACGAGTCTGTGATTGGAAACGGATTATTATTTCCGCACGGCGTCCGCGGCCCGTTTCAGGGCTGGCGCGCTCTTGCGGATCATCTCTTCGCTGACACTGCAGAACGCCATCCGGATATAGCCCGGAGTTCCGAACGAACTGCCGGCAACCGCCAGCACATGTTCGTCGATCAGCGCCTGGACAAACACATTTTCATCCGGCACCGGCGACTGCGGGAAGAAATAGAACGCGCCGCGCGGCAGCGTGAACTTGATCCCCGCATCGGTCAGGGCCTGCGCCAGCACATCGCGTCTGCGGCGGTAAATCTCCAGATCGACCTTTTCCATGGCGCAGTCCAGCAGGATCTTCTGTGCAATGACCGGCGCATTGACAAAACCCAGGATCCGGTTGCAGAAGATCAGTCCGTTGACCAGTTCGTCTGCGCCCGCCATGTCGGGCCGGACCGCCACATAGCCGATACGTTCGCCCGCCAGCGACAGGCTCTTCGAGAACGAACCGATCACCACGCTGTGGCGGAAATATTTGAATACGCTCGGGATCTCCGCACCGTCGAAATTCAGGATCCGGTAAGGTTCGTCCGCCACGATGTAGATCGGCTTGCCGTATTTGTCTTCGGCGGCATTGACCGCTTTGGCGATCGCTTCGTAATGCGCCGCGGTATAGATCTGTCCGGTCGGGTTGTGCGGCGAATTCAGGATGATGGCGCGGGTCTTTTCATTGATCGCGGCGGCCAGACGGTCCGCATCGGGTTCGAACGTGAAATCCACGGAGGGAACGGGCACCAGCCTGCCGCCCGAATTGCCGACGTAGAAACCGTATTCCACGAAATAAGGACACGGGGTCAGGACTTCATCGCCGCGGGTCAGGACGGCCCGGAAAAAGACGTTGATGCCGCCGGCGGCGCCGCAGGTGATCACGATATGGTCGCCTTTCACGGCAACACCCTGTTCGGCGGTGAGCAGTTCGGCGAGCTTGGCGCGGGCGGCGGGATAGCCGGCGTTGGACATGTAGCCCAAGGAGAACGGCTGCCGTGATTCCACCGCGATCCGTTCCAGGGATTTTTCCACCTTGGCGGGCGGCGGCACATCGGGATTGCCGAGACTGTAATCGAAGACGTTTTCCGCACCGTATTTCTGTTTGAGTTCCATTCCGGCTTCGAACATTTTCCGGATCGCGGATGAATGTGTCAGACATTCCTTGATTTCGCTTGAGATCAGTTCCATAATCGATTCCTTCTGCTGTTGGATTTTATGGAAATAAATATACCGTCAACCATTATTCTTTCAAGCTCGATTCAAATGAAAAAATGAAAAAAAAAGCAAAACGGCAGTTCGGCAGTTGATTTTTCCGGTTTTTGTGGCATATTACCCCAATGGAGAACATTCGAGCCAGCTTAGCTCAGTGGTAGAGCTACGGTTTTGTAAACCGTCGGTCGTCGGTTCAAATCCGACAGCTGGCTCCATTTTTTTGCCTTTTTACCTCGAAATCGCATTTTCGGCAAATTCCGAGATTACCTGTTTTTCCCTGTTCCCGTGCAGAGATTGTGGAAAAATTGTGGAAAAATCTCAGTCTCAAAAAGACACACACCCCGTCAGGTCGGAGAGTAGTTTTTCCAGTCCTGGATCTGGAACGGGACCGTGGCGCGTTCCGCCATGCGGGAACACGGAACCAGCAGTTTTTTCAGGTCGCTGAAATCGATTTCCGCGATGTTGGTGGAATAATCGCCGGCGCCGTAATAGATCCGCAGGGTCTTGCCGCCGTTGACCGGGACCGCGCCGCAGGGGAAGACCGTGAATTCGGTCCAGAGATGTTCCAGATCGCCCGTTTCATACGGGGTTTCCGCCACGAGCAGCGGTTTTTTGGTGATCGCGGTCAGTTTCGTCGGATCGTTTTTGTCGAACAGCGCCGCGCCGGCCGTGTAGCGCCGGTTCCATTTCCGGCCGTCTGGGAAGGTCACGGTCCGCGCCGGGTCGTCATCGACCGCGTGGAAGATCAGCAGATATCCCTCCGGGATCTCGAGCATGGGCGCGCCGCCGCCGATCTTCCTGTTGGCGAACGGCACATCTTCGCAGCCGAGCAGGAGTTCGGAATCGCCCCAGTAACGCAGATCGGGCGAAAGGCTGTACCAAATGTGGAAAGGATCGCCCCACTGGTTGGAGGGACGTTCCAGACGCATGTAAAGGCCGTCCTTTTTGAACGGGCACAGGATCATGTTGCGCTGCTGCGGAACGCCGATGCAGATCGCGTCGAAATCGGTGCCCGTGCCGCGCCAGCGGGCAATACCCGGTCGTTCCGAATGCTGGTTTTCAAAACAGAAACTCAGATACAGCTGATCTTCCAGCACGGTCAGCCGCGAATCGCAGACCCACGGCAGCAGTTCGCCGCGATAATGGACCCGGACCGGTTCCGGATCGATATCGAAATGAATGCCGTCTTTGCTGCGGCCGAAACCGGTGCAGATGCTGCTCATCCGGGAGCTGCCCGGCTCCCAGTTCGAATTATGGCAGTCCACCCGCGGGGCAATGAAGAATTCGCCGTGATAGATGATCACGCCGGCGTTGAACACCTGATCGGCAGGATAAGGGACATCTTTCGCCGTGAGGATGGGGTTCCCTTCGTAGCGGCGGACGGCCGGCGGGGTGTGCAATTCCTGCGAGGCGGGCAGATTCTTGAACGGATTGAACATAAGGACTCCTTGAGGTTTTATTTTGATGGTTCAATGGAATAATTTACGGAGGTCATCCAGGTCATATCGTTCGAGGATGAAATTGGTTTTCAGGCTGCGGTGGATCGTCCTGGCGCGTTGCGCCGCGGCCGGCAGACGGCTGAGGGTGACCCCGCCCATCGACCGTCCGGCATCGATCTCGCTGCGGCCGTCGCCGACGAAAAGGATATTTTTCGGGTCAAGCCCCAGCTTCCGCGCGAGATTCCGCATGATGTCGACCTTGGGCAGTTTCAGGTTCCATTCCGATCCTTCCAGACCGGCCAGCAGCTCGTCTTTGCCGAATTTATACCCCAGGGCAGCGACTTCCTCATACATAGTTCCGGCATAGCCGCCGGGAAGTTTTTCCACGACCGCGCCGGTCACAAAATAATTCGGGATGCCGCAGTCCTTCAGAAAACGCAGAAATTCCATGCTGCCGGGGACGCGCCAGCGGTCCGGATGGATCCGAGCATCGGCCAGATTCCGGTCCCGGCTCATCAGCAGCAGGATCTTTTCATAGATGCGGAACAGATTGGAGCTTTTCTCCTGGATCCAGGCGGTCAGCGCCGGATCTTCACGGATCTCCGGGAAGGTTTCACGTCCGGCCCAGATCCCGTCGATGATCTGCCGGTTGACCACCGGATCGGCGTCGGGCCGTTCAATGACCCCGTTCTGAATGCCGCAGCGGATCGCCCATTCCATCTGCGTCAGCGCGGAAAGGCCGGCCGATTCGATGGAAAAATCGTGCGAAACGGAAAAATCTTCCCGCTCATGGGCCATGATCAGCGGAACGGCTTCCGCCAGATCGTCCGGCGGCAGTCCGTAACGGGCAGTATAGCCGGTGGTCAGGGTCATGACCGGCACCCAGTCGCGGATCAGCGAATGTGTGCCGTCGATATCATGGAAAGCGCAGACGATCTCCCTGGGCTCGAATGAAGTCACCAGTTCAATGGAAGGGAGCGCCGATTCCGGATAAATGACCATTTCAGGAAAACTCCGTCACTTTTTCCCCGGCAGGAAAACGAGGGTGCCGTAGTTGTCCACTCCCTGCCAGTTGCCGAGCATGGCGAGCGGCGACCAGGTGGAAAATTCCGTTTTCTTTCCCTTGAGGTTGCGTTCCCGCGTGCAGTTGAACCGCAGGTCGGACCGGTCGGTCTGCAGTTCGCTGAACGGGATAGTGATATCGGCGGTCCAGCCGCCGGCTGTGCGGCGGACGGCCGTTTTCAGGCCCTTGAGCTGTTCCCAGCGCGGCAGTTTTTTGTCCCAGGTCTGCGAACTCCAGGCGTTGCGGTCATTGACGATGACCTGCCAGTGTTTCCGGTTCTTTTCCGCATAGAAGAACAGTTCGAAGCAGTTGTCTTTCCAGACATCCTGATTCCCGGTCTGGTGTTTCGGATCGGTTTTGCTGGCGGCGATCCCGTCATCTTTCAGATCGGCGCGGACGAACAGATATTTTGGGGACGCCAGCAGACGGAACGAACCCGGCGCTTCCAGCTTGGAAATCAGCCGGACCGCGGGGATCAGTTTGTATTCCGGCGCATTTTTCCATTCCTCGTCGCTGGGAAACTCGTTTCCTGCGGCCGCGGGGACCGGCAGCTTGAGTTTCAGCCGCGTTTCCTCTTTGTCCATGACTTCACTGCGTTCGGCCTTGATCACATCGATCATGTATTTCCGGAGCAGCCGGACCCGTCCGGCATAGACCGAACCGGCGGGCGCCAGTTCTTTCATCTGCCGCAGGAGGCCGTCCATTTTTTTCAGTTCTTCGAGGGTGTAGACCTGGCTCCAGATCTGTTTCTGGTATTTTTCCTTGTTGGCCTTGACCACGCCGATCCGGGTGGTCTGTCCCGTGGGATCGGTGCAGATCATCCGGTCGATCCGGATCCAGTTTTCTTCGAAGATGCGGAACAATTCCTGCGCGGGCTTGGCCGCCGGGCCGTAATACAGACGGAAATATTCCGCCAGTTCCTGTTCGATATCCAGGTCAGGATTCCACATCAGCCGCATGAAGATGTAAACGTCCATGTTGCGGTAGGTATGGGTCTGCTGATGGTTCTCGCAATACATGCCGGCGCAATGCGGTTTCACGGTCCGGATATACTTCGCGGTGAGGTGCGGATAGACATCCGGCACGCCGGGCAGGAAACGCCCGAAATCGGCCGTGCACTGGTAGATCCACAGCGGGATGTTCTTCGGTCCCAGCAGCGCACCCCAGTCCGTCAGCAGCTTCATGTCGTATTTCAGCTGATCCGGAAAGATCATCGCCCGGGCGCCGGTCAGACAGATCCGCACCCGGATGTTGCGGGGCTTCACCGATAATCTGGGAAGCTCCTTCTTCGGCGGATAGACCAGCGTGGAGATGTAGCAGCCGGGATATTTTTTCTCCACTTCCTGCGCGATCCCGCTGATGACTTTCCAGATGATCTCGGAATCGTCCCGGCAGGGATGTTTTTTCCGGAATTCCTGGCAGCGTTCGCAATAGCAGCGGCCGTCGTTGTTCTGGTCATGATCCATCGGATCGATCATGAATTCATTCGGCGAAAGGAAGGGATATGGCCATTTGGAATGGAGATAACTCTTGATGTTGAAACCGCATTCTTTCGGCGCTTTCCCGGAAAAATAGCCGTCCACGGCACGCATCCAGACTTCTTTGGTATAAGGATCGGTCCAGCAGGAATAATTCGGATTGCGCCGGCCGTCCTTCATCAGCTGGTGCGCCGAGGTGTGTTTCAGCCATTCCGGATTTCTGAACAGCCCCAGCGAGCGTTCCGAATGGCAGCCCGGCACCATATTGCGGGTCGATACCTGGTTCCGGATCCCCCACAGATAAATGCCGTCGGGGTTTTTCACGTATTCTTTGGCATCCGGATGCCTCATGAAATTCCAGGAGTCGGTGATCTGGCGGTCCTGAAAATACGGCCTGAAATGGAGCTGCCGTTCCGGGATCCGGACCGTTTTGCGGACCGGCACATGGACCCCGTCTTTTCCCGGCGCCAGCCAGCGAACGCCCAGCGTGTCCAGAAAATGATATACCCCGCTCAGCGTTCCCTTGTCCGGATTGTCGAAGTAATAATTGAACAGATCCACTTTCGACGCGGTGTCTTTGCCGTAAATGTCGATCCGGTCCCCCTGCGCGGCGATCACGTGTTCGCTCTGCACGAACTGGTCCGCTTTGCCGAAACCGAGATAAAAATTCACTTTTGAACTCGGACGGCTGCCGATCTTGAACTCGGCCCCGGTCATCTGTTTCAGGTGGTCCGCCAGTTCCTTCGCCGCCAGCCGGACGATCGGTTTGGCCTTTTCGGGGATCACGATCCCCGCTTTTGCCTGTCCGTTCTCCGCCAGTGTTATTTCTCCCGCGGACATGACCGCGGCGAGTCCGGCCAGCAAGGTGATCACTGTTTTTTTCATTTGCTCAATCTCCTGATCGCTTTCTCAGCGTTCTCGACACTGAATTTATATTTGACTTGTTTTCCGTGTTTCACTGCCGCGCGGTAATGTTTCAGGGCCTCGTCTTTCATCCGGAGCTGTTCATAGGCCCGTCCGACCAGCATGTTGCCGCTGTAGAGGTTCGCAGGATGGATCCCTTTCACATGCAGCACGTTGTCCATGATCTCGATCACCGCCTCCGGCTGGTTCCTCCGGAGATGAAAATGCGCCATATAATCGTAGGTGTTGTAATAGGCATTGTCCGTTTTCGGACAGGGCAGATTCTGCGCATACTGGAGCAGCGCCAACCCGTATTCATACTGGGAGTATCCCAGGAAAGAGACCCCGAAAATATTCAGCAGCAGCCGGACATCCTGCGGACGGAGCGACTGATCTGCGATGGCTTCGGTCATGAAGGCTTTCGCCTCTTTCAGTTTTTTCTGTTTCCGCATGGCTTCGAATTTGCCGCGGACCGCTTTGCATTTTTCCGCCGGATTCCGGGCCGCCTTCATGGCTTCGCCGAACTTCACTTCAGCCAGCGCATGATTTTTCGCACGCACGGCTTGGCCCGCTTCCCGGTCCAATTTCACGTAGTCCGCCCCATGCAGACATGCCGCGGCCAGAATGATTGTGATCGACAGAAATATTTTCATCTTGGGACCTTTTTGCTGTTTTCCGTTATTATAATCTAATTCGGGGAAGTTGCAAGGTGTCCGGGTATTTTTTTCGTCATAAATCTTTGAAATCATGGATTCCGGTACGAAAAACGGTACAGCTTGACATGCCGGGGAATCATGGTATATTATCCCGAACAACCCTTGGGAATTCCATCATGGTCCATAGAGAAGGCATACGCAGTCTGAAAATCAAGCGCGTCACGGAATATCTGCTGAATGTGCTGCTGCCCCTGCCATACGGCGGGAAACTGCCGGGGATCCGGACGATCCGGAAAGAGACCGGGGCCGGCCAGTCGGCCGTGACGCACGCGCTGCGCCAGCTGGAAACGGACGGCCTGATCCGCATCGATCCCGAACGCGGCACTTTCCGGATCAAGCCGGCTGAGAATTCCAATGAGATCCGCCTGCTGCACTGGTCGGTTTCCAGTCTGGAAAATCCCGGATTCGTCAGGACCCTGTTCGATACGCTTTCCGGGCTGGCGGCCGCGGACGGGAAAAAAATCACGGTCGAAAGCGCCGGACCGCGGTCGAAAGAGGAGATCGCGGAGGAACTGTTCAGTCAGGGTATTTCACGCTGCATCCTGTTCGGCGCCCAAAGCGCCGATTTTGCCGATTATCTGCATACCCACCTGAAAAACTGTCTGGAACTGCTGCCGCGGCATACCGGACAGGTGGCGGCCGAACTGCGCGATTCGCCCGAAATGACGGTGATGCAGATCGAATATCTCCGGAAACTGGGTTACCGGCGGATCGGTTATCTGCATTTCTGCGGCAATGATTTCTCGCTCTACCCGGTCCAGGTGATCCGGCTGCTGGATTATTACCGGATGATGGCGGAAAACGATCTGCATGTGGATCCCCGCTGGGTGTTTCATTGCCGCGAGGATTACGGGAATCTGGAAACGGGAATGGCGCAGATCATGAAATCCGATCCGCGTCCGGAAGTCCTGATCGTGCCGGGCAGCGCCGTGGTCCGGCTTTATGCCTGGCTGAAATGCCACAAGATCCGGATCGGGAAAGACCTGGCTCTGTTCAGCCAGGATGAGGTCGAACTCGGTTTATTCCCGGAAGTGACCGCGATCACCAATAATCCCGCTGATATCGCACGGACCTTCTGGCGGATGTGGCAGGCGGCGGAACGGGGCGAAAAAGTGGAAAGCGCGCATACGGAACTCCTCATCCGGACCGGTCAGACCGTGCCCCGATTGAAATCCGGATCGTGACTTTGTCTCCCTGGCCGCGGACCAAGTGTGTCACGAAGCACCGGTTCACGATTTCCGGTCGAAAAAATGATATGAATATAAACTGCCGATCAGGATTGAGCCATAAATTTATCCTGTATTCGAGCCGAAGCCGCAAATCATTTGTCGGCAAATACTGAAACCGGAAAATGACGCGGATCAGGAGTCCTCACTGATTTCTTTAACTGTCACTTTACCGGAGTATTGATTGATTTCAATGGGATGACTGACTGTTTTAGTTGTTCCATCGCTCGCAGTTGTTTTTTCAGTCCAAATCGTTGAAGGAGTTGCTGTCGGGATATATCTGCCTTGTCTCAGTTTGATTGTTGATGAAGCATTAACCATTTGGCCGTTTTCTTTGAAAACCAGTGCATGAGCCGAGGTTAAGCTACTGCCGCCAATATCAGCAGTATCTGCAGCAGGAATATCGGTTATATTTTCGCCTGCAGGGGAAACACTTTCCCGCAATACTCCTTTTGGCAAAGTCTTCCAGTTTTCATCCTCGATCCATTCCTGGAATTTATTATCCTTGTCTACCACACATACCCGGTAAGCGGAATAGCAAAAATCATCTTTGATGCCTGTTTCCATCAGCAGTACGGCCACTCTGCACCTGTTAGTCACGGCGTATGCGCGGGCGGCCTGGATCTTGGCGGAGAGCTGACGGATGGCGACCGTCATGTTGCTGCCCTGGATCATGGTGGTGAAGGCGGGAATGCCGATGCCGAAGAGAATGGCGGCGATCACGATGACCGTCATGATCTCAACCAGAGTATAGAATTTTCTGACTGCGCGTTTCATAAGATAAAACTCCTTTCCCATCCCCCTATTTTTCGGAAGGAACGACGATCCCTTTGATGATGATGTTCTGACAGAATATGAAAACCAGCAGAGTCGGAATGGCGGCGATGATGAGCGCGGCGAAGCCGACTGCCTGGCTGGAATTCTGCTGAAGCTGATAAAGATAGACCATCATGGTCCACATGGACTTGTCCTGGCAGAGCAGGAAAGCCATCATGAAATTGCCGTAGGCGGCGGTGAACGTATTGAGGGCGAGCACGGACAGGATCGGGGTGGAAAGGCCCATGGCGATGTGCCAGAAAATCGTCCATTCGCTGGCGCCGTCGAGTTCGGCGGATTCGAAAAGTTCATGCGGGAGACTGTCGAAAAATCCTTTGAGCAGGAAAATCATATATCCGTTGGCCATGGTAGGCAGGATGAGCGCGGCGAAAGTATTGAGCAGGCCGAGGTTCTTGATCAGGAGGAAGCGCGGGATGCCGAGCACCATGGCGGGGAACGCCATGGGAAGCATCAGGAAGAGCAGGATCTTGTAGGCCGGGGGCATTCTGAAGCGGGAAAGACCGTAGGCGCAGAGGGGATTGACCAGCAGGGAAGCGAGGACGGCGAGAGCGCAATAGATGAGGGTGTTGCGGGCGGCGAAACCGTTGGTCAGGATGGTGTCGAAGACCATGATGTAATTGCGTTTGAGATATTCCTTGATGAGGAGTTTGCGGTTGTCGAGCACGTTGAACCATTCATATTCGGCGAACGGGGGCGCGATCCGGTTCCAGTCGGAATAGATGAGGCTCCAGGAGCGGTTGAGCGATTTGATGTCGTTTTTGTATTTGGCCTTGAGGAATTTGACCCAGGCTCGGGTGTGTTCCGGCGTGACGGTGAGGGTGCGTCCAGCGGCGTTTTCGGGGCGGAGAATGAATTTCCGGTAGAGGTCCTTGACCGTGGAACCGACCTCCGGAGAGACTGGGAACGTGGAATAGAAGGGGATCTCGTAGGGATTGGTGATCTCCTGTTTGAAAGCCAGGGACAGGGCTTTGTAATCAACGCGGCCGCGGGAATTGAAATGATTGATGATGAAGCGGCGGTACTGGTTGATGTAGTTTCTGGAAAGGCCGGTGTCTTCGGGATTGAGGGAGGAGACGAATTCGAACCAGTCGCGGCCCTGGTTCAGATTGCCCAGGACCTGGGATTCGGTGAGTTTGATTTCCTCGAAGGAATGGTAACCGAGGTCGAATTTCTGATTGATCTCATCCAGGGAGCGGTAACGTTTCCGGAGCCATTTGCGGTATTCATCGACCAGGGAGGTGAGCTCGATATGGCGGAGCGGAGTGCCTTCCAGGACGAAATCGCTCCAGTCGGTGCGCAGCTGTCCGGATTCCGGAACGGTTGCCGGGAGCGGGATCTGTCCGAAATCGTTGTAGGCGGTCTCATGGACCCGGTTGAACGAACCCAGGTCGTTATTGTATTTTTTGCGGAGGAACTGGTGCCAGAGCGGTTTTGCTTCGGGCCGGATGGAGAGGAAAATGAGGTTGACGCGTTCGCAGACATATTCGCGCCACATTTTGACGAAAGCGGGATTGCCGGCGGGGCATCGGGTCGGCAGGGTGATCTCGGACCAGGTGTTGTAATTGGTGCCGTAGATCCGGTTGAGTTTTTCCAGACGGTTGCCGGACGGAAAGCGGAACGAGTTGACAAAGGGCGAATCGATATCGGTCCAGAAGGTATTGAATCCGGTGATCTGGGTGTTTTTGAACTCGAGCAGATCTTTGAGCAGCGGAGAGGAGTAATTGGTCTCGGTCCGCCGGGTATAGAAATTTTCATCGGGCAGAGAGACGGAATCCCAGGATGTGAAATCGGTTTTGTAGGCGGCGTTGACGGCTTCGAGACCTTCGGCGCCGGGCCCGAATTTGCGGATCAGCCAGGCACGGTATTCACGCAGGGTAAGGGGGATGACGCCGACTTCGTAAGCCATGCCGATGCCGCGCCAGTAGTGGGGTTTGGTCTGCCGCATCTGGGTAAGGAACTGTTTGAAATCATCTGCGCGTTCGCGCGAAGGATTCTCCGGGGCGGGAAGGTTGATCAGGGAACCGACGGGCAGCCGGAACAGGCTGAAAATGCGGGAGTTATTGTTGTTGAATTTGGTATGGAGATATTTTTTGTACAGAAGCGGACTGTCATAGATATATTCGGGGAACAGGGAAAAAGAGAAGAAATCGACATTGCTCTTGATGGAGCCGGAGATCATGATGAGGAGCGGGTAGACCATGGTGACGGCGCCCAGCAGGAGCAGGAGATGGATGCAGATATTGAGGACCTTGACCTTCCAGTTTTTGCGTTCGACTTTTCCGATGATAGCCATGATGAATCACTTTCCTGTAGTTTTGAATTCCATTCTGGAAAGGCGTTTGATGTTGTAAATGGTAAAAAGCAGACTCATGACGCCGAGCACCCACGCCATGGCGATGGCGCTGCCGAAACGCAGATTGGTGTAGGCCTCCTTGAAGATATGCAGTTCGGCCACCTCGGTCTCCGCTGCGCCGAAAGTCATCACCAGAATCATGCCGCCGGACTGGGAAGCCGCGATGAAGGCACCGACGAAATTGATGATGATCAGCGCTTTCAGTGAAGGCAGGGTGACATGGAACAGTTTCTGGAAGAAATTGGCGCCGTCGATCTCCGCCGCTTCATAGATGTCGTCCGGGATGCCCTTGAGGGCGGCCAGATAAATGAGGCAGCCCGGCCCGGCGGAGGACCAGATCACCGGGATGACGCAGGCGAGCAGTGCCCAGTTGGAATCCTGGAGCCAGGCGATCGGGGCATAGTCGAAACCGAAAAAGTTGACGACCGAGCCGATCACCTGGTTGAGGATGCCGGTGGAACCGCTCTGATAAAAGAGTTTCCACATGAACATCACGACCAGTCCGCTCATGACCGCGGGCAGGTAGTAGATGGTGCGGTAAATGATCTTGCCGTGCGATACTTCCTGCAGGAGCACGGCCAGGATGATCGGAGCCGCGAACCCGATGGAAAGCATCAGGAACATGTAGCGGAACGTATTCCATACCGAACCCCACCATTCGTCGGAAAAGAGCACGCCAGCCAGGTTGTCCAGGCCGATCCAGGAGCTTGAGCCGACGACGCGGTAGTCCTGGAAGAACAGCTGCGAACCGGAGATCATCGGGTAATACACCCAGAGCGCAATGCTGATCAGAGCCGGAAGCATGATCAGATATCCCAGCCAGTTGCGGCGCAGTTCCAGCCCTTTTTTCCGGCCGGAATAGGAATCGACCGGGGAAAATGTCTTCCAGATGTTGTAAATCACAAAACAGAACATGGCCAGGATCAGGATCGCCGCAATGCCGGCCACCACGGTCCTCTTGTGCTTTTCCGCAGCGGAAATATGGCCGATCATGTGTTCATTGGTGCGGTCCTCGGCGGCTTTCAACAGTTTCTGGAGGATCGCCAGCCGCTCCTCGCGGACCTCCGGCGAATTGCCTTCCGGCAGCAGACCGTCGCGGGCCATCTGCATGGCTTCGTCGATCGGCTTGGTCATGTAGATGTAAACCATCTGGCAGTTGCGCCCGTAGGGTTCGGGCTTGCCGTTCTTCATCGCGTAATTGTAAGTCTCTTCCAGGCCCGGCGGGAAATACTTGAGATATTCCGTATAGCCGAATTCGCGCAGATACATGGGACTGAGATTGCGTCCGAGTCCCATTTCGACCATGGTCCGGGCATAAACTTCCCGGGCGTGCCGGGAAACGTTGAAACTGATATAGGTCCAGGCAGCCTGGCGGATCTTTTCCGCGGAAATGAATACGCCATCGGAATTGGTCCGGCCTTCGATCCCGGCGAAAATGCCGTAGAGGACCGAATTGATCTCAGAAGCATTGATCCCGGCCGGCCCCATCGGAAACGGCGCGGTCCCCACCAGCGAGGGATCCACTGTCCCCATGGTCTTGTCCTGCAGATATTCGTTATACATGCCGAGCTTGCCCGCGGCCTTGGCCTGACTGACTGCACGTTCGTCGCCGTTGACCGTAGTGTAGCCGTATTGGGTAACCCCGTCGGAATCCTGCCAGCGCTCCATGGCCAGCCGGAGATAGAAATCCAGGGCGATCGCGCCTTCGCGGCTGCCGAATGCGGCCCGCCAGCGTCCGTCTTTCATTTTGACCACGGCATCGCCGCCCGCGCCCCACAGATACGGCAGGAAATCCCACGCGCTCTGCGGTCCGGTCGCCATGCTCAGACCGAAACGGTCCCGGCCCGGATCGGTAAGCCGACGGGCATAATCCAGCAGTTCATCCCAGGTTTTCGGCGGCCGCTCCGGATCGAGGCCCGCTTCCTGGAATACATCCTTGCGCCAGCGCAGCACCCGCGTCACCGGCTGGCCGCCCATGAACCAGATATGTTCACCGGCTTTGTAGCCGCCGATCGCCGGACCTTCCCGTTTCAGCAGCGGACGCAGCGCTTCCGGCACCGTTTTCAGATACCCGTTGACGGATTTGAATTCCTTGCTCGATTTGATGAAATCGTCCAGCGGCCAGACAAAATTCTGCTGGATATAGGTATCGGACATCCGGAAATTGAGGTCCAGCACATCCGGAGCCGAGCCGCCGGCGATCGCCAGCATCAGCCTCGATTCCGCTCCGACGTTCTGGATCGTGATGCCGCTGAAGGCGGAAAGTTCGATTTCCGGATGAAGCCGTTTGAATTCACGGATCAACGCCAACGCCACCCGGTTTTCCGGATACATGGACCGCGGATCGGGAAGCCGCATCACTCGCAGGGGAATTTTTTCAGCACTCCATACCTGGCAGGCCAACAGCAGCAGAAGCAGTCCTGCCGCGGCTCCGATCTTATGCCATATCGTTCTTTTCATCGGGCAATTCTTTCTGTCAATTCAGTTCCTCTCAAAAGGAAATATAACCGGGTTACCCGGATTTGCAAGCTTTTTAGAGCATTCCGGCGGAAAAATTTTCGAAAATAAGCCGAAAAATCCTGTCTTTCAGGTATTTTCAGACCCGCGGCACGGCTGTTTTTTTATTTGACTGCCGGTTTCGGATTTTTCCAGGGACCCGACGGTTTCCTGAAAGTGCACTCGAAAAGCTGACATTCGAAGAAACCGAACATCGGATGGCTGAAATGCCTGCCCGGCTTGAAATCACATTCATCGATCGTGCGCTGAACCGATTCGTTCGTGATCTTCCGGTAATTCCGGCCCAGCAGCAGATGGAATTTCGGGATCCCGTTCGCCCGCAGGAACGGACGCGCCTGATCCAGCGAATCCGCCTTCAGCATCAGCAGCACACATTTTTCCCGATGGATCCACGCCAGTTCTTCCGGCATCCAGTACATGTCGGTCAGGATCACCTGATATCCCGGCCTGGCCATTTCCCTCACATATTCCGCGGAAAAATTCCGTTTTGCATTCAGCACCGCGTATCCGCTCACATTGGCCGCCAGCGACAGGATGACCAGGAGCCAGCCTCCGGTCCGGACCGCCCGGCTCAGCTGTTCTCCCGTCCGCAGCAGCAGATGCACGCTCAGGATGCAGAGCAGCGGCACAATGTCCAGAAAATGCCGGCCGCCCCAGAACATCCCCGGCTGATCATGATTCAGCAGCACCGGCGGCAGAAAGATCCCCGCCAGCGTCACCACGGTCAGAAAACGGATCTCTTTCCGGTCCGAACGGAACAGCACGGGCAGACACAGCAGAAACAGCGCAAAAAGCGGCACGTGATCCAGCAGCGACTGATAAATGAATGCGCCTCCATGAGGCGTCATGATATTGCACCAGGTGCTTGCTCCGCAGCAGACGATCGCCGCGCTGAGGAACAGACATTCCGCCGGACGCCGGATCTTCGGAACTGCCGCCAGTCCCGCACTTCCCAGCAGCACCCACGGCAGGACCAGATTCAGCTGCCCCCAGAACGGCAGACACAGCAGGAACAGATAAAAACTGTAATTCAGCAGCTGGTTTTTCACGAAAGACCCCGCCGCTTTCGGCAGCTGCGAGTAAACAAAGTGATGCATCCCGAAAATCGAGGTGGAATCGACATAATTGTAGATCAGCAGCGGGATCACGGCCAAGGCGGCCCCGAGCCCGTATGCCAGCACCCGTTTCCAGGAAAAATACCAGATCAGCATCGCCAGGCCCGTTCCCGCCGCAAAGATGAATCCTTCTTCCCGGAACAGGATCGAGATCCCGGCCAGGATCCCGCAGCCGAAAATCTTCAGAATCTCTCCCTTGCTCTCTTTTGCCTCCAGCAGCAGCCAGAGGGACATTACGGCAAATGCCGAGGCACCTGTGGTTTCCAGAAATGTTTCCGAATAGAACCATACCGGCGTGCAGAAGGCGCACAACACCATGGCCAGACTCGCATGGAGGTCGTCACCAAAGAGTTTCCGGGCCAGCAGACCCGTCCCCAGTACCGTCAGCAGACCGCCCAGAACCGCGATGAACCAGGTGCAGGTCCGGCCGAAAGCTGAGTAAACGAAAGACGCCAGCCAGGGAAAAAACAGCTGATACGCCGAACGCCACTGACCGTTTTTCTGAATGAAATAGGGCTTCGGATAAGCCCGGATCCCGGAAGGCATATTTGTGATCCCCTTCAGCGGATCCGGCAATGCCTTGCTGCCGTTCAGAGCATACGCCTGGACCGACATGATCCGGTTGCCCTCGTCGCTGATCCAGATCGATTCCTTCGGCAGGACGGCAAACAAGATCAGATATGTCACGACGATCACGGCAAGGGTCCAGGCAAAGCAGTAACGGCGGTCCAGCAATTCAGTCATGACGGAGTCTCCTGTTTTTATCTTGCCTTCTTCGTGCGGCTCAGGTAAGCCGCAACACGCTTTGCCACATTGTCCTTGAGGTTGTTGTAATAGAACGTGTAGTCGTCTTCGTGGTAGCTCTGCGGTCCGAAGAATTCGGCTGCCGCAGGATGGTCGTATCTGGCGTTCGTCACGATCACGCCGCGCTTGAGAACCACCTGCGCGTCCGCGCCGATGTCGGTGATCTCGTATCGGCGGGCTTTCAGGTTCGGCATGAACGAGCCCAGATTTTTGCTCGCCGGGGCATACGTTTCGTCAAGTTTCCAGTTCAGCGGGTTGATGCTGATCGCGTTCGGCAGCACCACGGCGTTCTTCGCGTTCTCCTTCACATTCTTCGGTCCCTCGGTGTTCCAGCTGATGATGACGCCCGTGTCGCTCTCGCCGGCAGCGAACTTCAGGTGCGGGTATTTCTTGAGGTCGTCCTTTGTGACGGAGAAACCGATGACGTAGGCCGCCACCATGCGTTTATAGTATTCGGGATGTTCCTTGAAATAGTTCTTCAATACATACTTGACCATAGACGAACCCTGGCTGTGGCCCGCGATGATGAACGGACGGCCGTTGTTGTATTTCCTGAAGTAGCAGTCGAGCGCGGCCCTTATGTCATCATAAGGAATGCCGGAAATCGCCGCGTCGATATTCCCTGTTTTCTTCCTGATTTCCCCCGCGAACCGCATGCCGGCCTGACGATAGTACGGCACGAACACGTTGGTGGATTGCTCATACACGCTGGCATTGGTCACATATTCGGCCTTCACGCCCTCCAGCATCTCCGGGTTGTCGAGCGGCGCGTAATCGGGCGCGCCCTTTACGAAGCTCGACTCGAAATACGCCGTCGAATAGATGTAAAACGTGTCAACCTCTCGGGTGATCTCCGGGATCCTGTACCAGCTGGAAGCCTTGGAATAGTCGGGTGCCGCACTGCCGGTTCCTGCCGACACGCATCCGAAGAGACTTGACGCCGTAACAGCAATCATTGCCAATGCCGAAATAATTTTCTTCATATTTTTTCCTCCGTTTTCAAAATATCTTCAAATGCATCTGAATCGGCAGACGATCGGGTTCAGCTTTTTGCAAGTTCGCTTTTCCAGGCGTCGTGGACCGATTGGCGAAATGCGGGATCGGAACAGTAACGGAACGCCACATCGGACATCGCCGCCGCGGTTTCCATGGTCGCCTGAAACGCCTGGTCCGAAGCTGCGGCTTCCCGGAATTCCACCGTATGCAGCGCTTTGTTTTCCCCGCCCGTCACGCCGAAATAATATTGCGCGCACGGCATGACATAGGAAACATCGCCGGTGTCGGACGAACCTTTCCCCTCCGTGCCGTCGGTCATGCGCAGTTCGGTATCATAACGGTTTTTCCAGGCGCGGACAAATTCCTCGTTGAGCGGGGTATTGAACACCATGCCTTTGTAAGCGGAGACCCATTTGACTTCCGCGCGGCAGCCGGTTTCCGCCGCAGCCGTCTGCGCCAGTTCCTCCAGATGTTTTTTCAGCGGAATGATCGCCTGTTCGCTCGGGGCGCGGACATAATAGAACGCTTCCGTATATTCCGGAATGATGTTCGGCGCATCGCCGCCTCTGGTGATGATGCCGTGGACCCGTTCGCGCACACCGATCTGCGGCCGCCATTTCCGGATCGCACAGATGAATTCGCAGATCGCGTCCAGCGCGTTGATGCCTTTTTCCGGAGCGATCGCCGCATGGGACGCCTTGCCGTAGAATGAAATCGTGCAGCGCGCCACGCTCAGACAGCCCGGGTCGGGCATGGTCTTGTGGAAAGGATGTCCTTCGATGGAAGCGGCCACGCCTTCGAACGCGCCGCCTTCGATCATCTTCACCTTGCCGCCGAGCGTTTCCTCCGCGGGAGTGCCGATACAGCAGAGCCGGTACGGGATCCCCGCCTTGTCCAGCCGGGCGCGGGTCTCCAGCAGTGCGGCCAGCGCGACCGAGGCGATCAGATTATGGCCGCAGGCATGTCCCAGCCCCGCCAGCGCGTCATATTCGGCCAGAAATCCGAACAGCGGGATCTCCGGTCCGGCGTCCGGTGAATCACATTCGGCCAGGAACGCGGTTTCCACGCCGCCGAGATTTTCCCGGATCGTGAACCCGCGGCCGGAAAGGAATTTCTTCAAGGCTGCGGAGGCTTTGAATTCTTTATATCCGAGCTCGGGGTTCCGATGGATGAATTCCGAGATCTCATGGATGGCGGCAAATTCTTTCCGGATGGTATCGGGAAGCATCTTATTCCCCTTTCAGCAGATAATCGGTGAACTGTTCGAAGGAATCGACTTTGATTCTGAACACGGTGTCGGCGGGAAAACCGAATCCCCACGCTGCATAGGCTCCGTTGATTCCGGCCATTGCCGCTGAGTTCATATCCGTATGGTTGTCGCCCAGGATCCAGGCGTTTTCCGGTGCGGCGCCGTATTTTTTCATCAGATGGAAGATGGCTTCCGGATCGGGTTTGAGCGGGAAACCGTCATTGCCGCCGATGATGTCGTCCAGGTATTTGGCTATATCAAGCGCCTTGAGGATCTCCCGTGCCACGATGCCGGGTTTGTTGGTCACCACGGCCAGTTTCCAGCCGGCGGTTTTCAGCTTCGCCAGACCTTCCGCCACGCCCGGATACAATGCCGTATTTTCCGCCGGATGGGCATAATAGTGCCGGATCATTTTCTGCAGGCCTTCGTCCCAGTCGATCGGATGGTCGGTGAAGGAGCGTTCCAGCAGTTTCCGTGCACCGTCTCCCGTGTAGGAAACGATCTGATCGATCGGCAGTTTGGGCAGACCGTAATCCTGCCGGGTGCGGTTGACGCTCGCGGCGATGTCCCGAATGGTGTCGGCCAGCGTGCCGTCCAGGTCGAATATCACGCAATGATTGTCTTTCATGATTCAGTTTCTCCCGTGAAATGGTACTTCAGTAACATGAGGCAGCCGCGCATAGGTGTCCAGCGAAAAATCGCTGAATCGGCCCGCGGTGTAATAGTGATAGGCCAGACCGCCGACCATGGCGGCGTTGTCCGTACAGTATTTCTTCGGCGCCAGGATGGGACGGCAGCCCCGGGGCGCGGTTGCGGCAAAGCGTTCCCGCAAGGCGGAATTGCATGCGACACCGCCCGCCAGCAGGACGGTTTTCGCATGGAAATACCGTGCGGCGTCGAAGGCTTTGGTGCAGAGCACATCCACCACCGCTTCCTGATAGGACGCCAGCGTATCGGTGAGCACCTGTCCTTCGAGGTGGGCGGCTTCGCCGTCGGGGGACATTCCGGCGGCATGGTAAAGCAGCGCGGTCTTGAGCCCGCTGAAGCTGAAATTGAAACGGTGTTCCGGGGGAGTGGCTTTGCCGGCGGTTCCGGTAAGTGAACGCGGGAAATGATATTTCTGCGGATCGCCGCCCTTGGCCAGACGCTCGATGACCGGTCCGCCGGGATAGCCCAGATTCAGGAGTTTGGCGCCTTTGTCCAGCGCTTCGCCCGCGGCGTCGTCGATCGTGGCGCCGGCCACCCTGGCTTTGCCGTCGGAATCGATGATGACGATCGAGGTATGTCCGCCGGAAACCACCAGGGCCGCCATGGGATACAGGTCGGGATTTTCGAAGATCTCCTCGTCCGAATCCACAAATGCACCGTAAATATGGGCCAGGAAATGGTTGATCCCGATCAGCGGCTTGCCGTTGGCGAGGGCGAGTCCCTTGGCGAAATTCACCCCGACCAGCAGCGCGGGAACCAGTCCCGGCGCATGCGTCACCGCCACTGCGTCGATCTCTTTCATGGTGACTCCGGCCGTGTCCAGGGCTTCTGCACAGACTTTTTCGATCGCGGTAAGATGTTCGCGTGCAGCAAGTTCCGGCACCACGCCGCCGTAAACAGCATGTTTCGCCATCTGGGAAGAGACCGCATTGGAGCGGACAGTCCGTCCGTTCTCGACCACCGCAGCCGCGGTCTCGTCGCAGCTGCTTTCGATTCCTAACATCAAAGCCATAAACTTATCCTGTTTCCACCTGAAAAAAACTTTTTGCCTTTTAAAATTGCCGATAAATGCAAAAAAATCAAGTGATTTCCTTGAAAAATGTCGGTTTTTTGTGTATATTAATAGTTTGAGATGCGATGGCGGTTTTTTCGTGTCTTTTTTCGGAGTTTCCGGAAACGGGAACTGCGGGGACAAGGATCGGACTGCCGGTCGGAAGACTGCCGGTCACAATCAGGAAGGATGAAAAAATGTTGAAACTGCAAAATGTGCTGGAACCGAATCTGTTCCGGGATACGTTCTCCTATGAACGGATACCCGCAATGAAATTCATGGATGAGACCGTTCCGATGCGCCGTCCTGAGCAGATCTGGATCACCGATACGACTTTCCGCGACGGTCAGCAGGCACGGCCGCCTTACACCGTGGAGCAGATCACGGAGCTCTTCAAGTTCATGCACCGGATCAGCGGCACGCGCGGACTGATCCGCCAGAGTGAATTTTTCCTGTATGGACAGAAGGACCGCGAGGCGGTGGAAGCCTGCCTGGCCCTGGGATATGATTTTCCGCAGGTGACCGCCTGGATCCGGGCGAACAAAAATGACTTCGAACTGGTGAAATCGCTCGGACTGAAAGAGACCGGGATCCTGACTTCCTGCTCGGATTATCACATTTTCCTGAAACTGAAAAAGAACCGGCGCCAGACGCTGGACGGCTACAAGGAAATCGTGGGTGCCGCGCTGGAAAACGGCATCGTGCCGCGCTGCCATCTGGAAGACCTGACGAGAGCGGACATTTTCGGGTTCGTGATCCCGATGATCAACGAACTCAACGAGATGTGCAAAGGGACCGGGATCAGGGTCAAGATCCGGCTGTGCGATACGATGGGTTATGGAGTTCCGTATGCGAATGCGGCGCTGCCGCGGGGCGTGCCGGCCATCATTCAGGCGATCCTGAACAATACCGAAACCGCTTCCGAACAGCTCGAATGGCACGGCCACAATGACTTCCATAAAGTGCTGGCCAACGGGGTCGCCGCCTGGCTTTACGGCTGCTCGGCGGTCAACGGCACGTTCCTCGGGTTCGGCGAACGCACCGGCAATCCCCCGGTCGAAGGCCTGGTGTTCGACTGGATGGCCATTACCGGCATCCATGACGGCATCGACACTACGGCCATCACGGATATGGCGGCATTTTACCGTGACCAGATCAAGTACAATATTCCGCCGAACTATCCGTTCGTGGGTTCTGATTTCAATACGACCCGTGCGGGAGTCCATGCGGACGGCCTGACCAAAAACGAAGAGATCTACAATATTTTCGATACGGAAAAATTTCTGAAACGGCCCTGCAAAGTGGCGGTTTCGAATACGTCGGGACTGGCCGGGATCGCTTACTGGATCCAATCCAACCTGCCGAAAGGCAAGGATATCCACAAGGACAATCCGGGGATCGTGCTGATCAAAAACTGGATCGACGAACAGTACCGTGCCGGCCGGACCACCACGATCAGCGATGAGGAACTGCTGTCCCTGATCCGGGAAAATATGCCTGAACTGCTGTGACGGAAAACCGGACCGGGAAAAACGGAGGGCGTCATGGTTCGCGAGCTCAATGATCAGTATCTGCTGGAAAGCACCGATCTGATGCCGTATGCGGCGCATAACCGGGATTCCCGGGGACGGCGCATTCCCGAGCCGGACCATCCTTTCCGCACGGCCTTCCAGCGGGACCGCGACCGGATCCTGCACAGCCGCGCTTTCCGCCGTCTGGAATACAAGACCCAGGTGTTCCTGAACGATGCCGGCGACCATTACCGGACGCGGCTGACCCATACCATCGAAGTCGCCGCGATCGCCCGGACCATCGCGCGCTGTCTGCGTCTGAATGAAGACCTGACCGAGACCATTTCCCTGGCGCATGACCTGGGCCATACCCCGTTCGGCCATGCCGGTGAACGGGCACTGGACAAGATCATGACTCCGTACGGCGGTTTCGACCACAATTGTCAGGCGCTCAAAGTGGTGGATGAACTGGAGATCAAATATCCTTCTTACGACGGGCTGAATCTGACCTGGGAAGTCCGGTCCGGCCTGGTCAAGCACCGCCGGAACAAGGACGGTTCCCCGATCCTGCTGGACGGGGAGGAACTGCCGCCGCAGCCAGGCCTGGAAGCGCAGATCGCCGATGTGGCCGATGATCTGACCTATTACGGACATGATGTGGACGACGGACTGGATTCCGGTCTGTTGACGCTCGAAATGCTGGAACAGGTGGAACTGTGGCATCTGGCCCGGGACGAAGCCGCGAAAAAAGGATTGCCGGCCTCCGGCGAACGTTTTGCCGCCTTCACCGTGCGCTGTCTGATCGATCTGATGGTGCGGGATGTGATCCGGACCTCGGCCGCGGCGATCGGACAGGCGGCTCCCGAAAAGGCCGAATCGGTTTATTGTCTGCCTGCCAAACTGATCGGATTCAGTCCGGAATTTCAGAAAATGACCGATGACCTGCGGAAGTTTCTGTTTCACAATCTCTATTTCAATCCGGCGCTGGACAAACTCAATGACATGTCTTTCCGGAATATGCGGAAACTCTTCAGTTTTTACGTGGACAACCCGCTGGAAATGGGTGAAAACGCCCGGCGGCGGATCGTCAAGACCGGGGTGGAACAGGCGGCGGCCGACTATATCGCCGGCATGACCGACCGGTTTGCCTCCAGAGAATACCGGCGGATCAGCCGGATGGATCCGGAGGGCTGAGCTGTGGCGATCCATAAAGAAGAGTCCATGTCTCCGGTCAGTGCCGTTATTTTCCTGGTGCTGCTTTTCCTGCTGGTTTATCCGCTGTGGAAACTGGGTCTGCGGGATCTTTTCTGGGATGAAGGGGAATATGCTGCGATCATCACGGAAATGAATTCGTTTCCGCCCGATGGACGTGCCCATGGGGAACTGATATCCGGTTATTATCCGCTTTATCCGATCCTGGTGAAGGGTCTGGTCATGCTGGGCGTGAACATGGAATTTGCCCTGCGGCTGATCTCCGTGGCGGCTATTGGCGGGCTCACGGTCATGGTCGGGATCATCGGATACCGGATGGCGGGAGTCCATGCCGGTGCGGCGGCCGCCTCGGTCATGTTCACGACCCTGATCGCAGCGGAAAAAGCGGTGGAAGGTTATCCGAACACTCTGCTGGTCCTGCTGATTTTTTCCGGCTGGCTGCTGTGGTTCTATCTGGGGCAGTTCGGCGGTTCGTGGAATCTCGGCTGGCTGGCCGTCGGTCTGTTTGCCGGACTTTCTTTTTACTGCGGCGGCTGGACAGCGCTCTTTTATTTCCTGATCCCCATGATGTTTCTGCAGCGGCCGTTCACCCCGTGGCGGCGGCTGACCGGAACCGGATTTCCCGGCGGTGTGCTGATCCTGCTGATTTTTATTCTGATGTGGATCATTCCGCGCTGGACGCCCGGCGCGGCGGGGTTCCCGCTGCCGGAAGGAGGCGGGTTCGGACATTATGTGTTCCACGTTTTTGAAATGACCGGCGATATTGCTTTCCGCTTTCTGCCGTGGACTTTCTTCCTGTATGCGCCCTATTGCGCCGCGCTGATCGCCATTGACCGCAATCCGCTGTTTTCCAAATATCTCCGGACCCTGTTCACGGTGTCCGCTTTCGTCCTGATCCTGGATCCGTTCAGCAAGGCCAGGGATATCCTGTATCTGGTCCCGCCTTTTGCCCTGCTGACCGGCCTCAATTATGAAATTGTGGTCCGCCG
>Ga0265298_10001659_pt1 | contig 32733 bp, 34 predicted proteins | sample AusTroGonzalo_MG_3_FD_193486 | JGI IMG/M metagenome (GOLD analysis project Ga0265298, IMG submission 193486) | Bovine rumen microbial communities from tropical cattle in Woodstock, Queensland, Australia - Gonzalo_01 | ecosystem: Host-associated > Mammals > Digestive system > Stomach > Rumen ... | reverse complement strand
AAACAGCATAACAGGAACAAAAACGGATTATTTAATATCACCTGTGGCAGATAAAAGTGGCAATTTTTTTGATACAAGAGAAAATAGAGAAAATTTGCCGAATAATGCAGATGCTAACGGAGCATATAATATCGCAAGGAAAGGTCTTTGGGTAATAGAACAAATAAAAAAAGCAAAAGATTTAAAGAAGGTTAAATTAGCAATTTCAAATAAAGAGTGGTTGCAGTTTGTTCAAAATAAATGAAAGTAATTAAATAGTGTTATAATTTTTCATTTAAGTAAAAATTGTAAAAAATATACATTCAGTTATGCAAAACATAATGAAGAAGAATTGATCTTTGTAAACTAAATAAAAACTATGTATCTGTCTAACATATATTAAATTTCTACTATTGTAGATGGTGGTAGACAAGCCCTCATTGTAATAAATTTCTACTATTGTAGATATTGTCAACTATTAAATTTTAAATTTGTCTAACAGATGTAATAAATTTCTACTATTGTAGATAAAGCGGTTTTCTTCAACACTTCAGCATCTAACAGATATAATAAATTTCTACTATTGTAGATTGTATGACCATAGTTTACAAAGCCATGAGTCTAACAGATATAATAAATTTCTACTATTGTAGATTAGGGTAGTCCGTTTGCGAGCAACTTCCGTCTAACAGATATATTAAATTTCTACTATTGTAGATATACTTTGCAACAACAACTTCCTGTCTCTAACAGATATAATAAATTTCTACTATTGTAGATGGATTTACACCTTCGTAAGAATCTATATCTAACAGTTATATTAAATTTCTACTATTGTAGATAAGAGCTTATTGATGGCGGATATTTAAGGTCTAACAGATATAATAAATTTCTACTATTGTAGATATGCACTCGCATCAAACTTGTTTAAGAGTCTAACATATATATTAAATTTCTACTATTGTAGATTACGGCTTTTGCAAAATTAAAAGATGGTCTAACAGATATAATAAATTTCTACTATTGTAGATAAGCTGTCATAAGACCCTGTTTGTAGGTTTAATATATATCAAATTTCTACTATTGTAGATAACGGTCTGAAAGATATAAAACATTGGTCTAACAGATATATTAAATTTCTACTATTGTGTAAAACTATGAGACCATTAATCAAACTTAAAAATTTTAAAAAGTTAAAAAGAGTTTTTTCTCTTTTTTGAAAAAAGATAAACTACATACTATTGACAAAGTGTCCAATATATCATACATTTTGCCCTTTCGTTTTTCCCATACATCTATACTTCAATTCCTCAAATTTTGCACGACAAATTACATTGAAAATTATAAACAAACACGAGCAATCGTTATTATGTTAAAAGCTTATAAATCTAAGCTATTCTTATTTAAGAGAAATTCTTCTATTCCAATTATTAAAATACCATCATTGTTTCGCCATAAATTTATGTTGTCTTTTACTATAACAATCTTTTTAAAAGAATCGTCTATTTTTGTTAAAGAATTTGTTTCTTGTTTCATTTTTTCTTCATCGGGTATAGAAAATGCAGATTGAATATAATATCTTTTACTGCCGTGATTACAAACAAAATCTACTTCTAACTGCACTTTTTCTGTTTTATTTTTTCTTTTAATTCTATGTTCTACTATTCCAACATCAACGGAATAACCTCTAATTAATAATTCATTATATATAACATTTTCCATTATATGATTTGTTTCAACTTGCCTAAAATTTAACAGTGAGTTTCTTATTCCGGTATCAGTAAAATAGTATTTAAAAGGAGTGTTTATATACTTTTTACCTTTTATATCATATCTTCTGGCTTTTTGTATTAAAAAAGCATTTTCCAAATATCCTAAATACTTACTAATACTTTTATCCGTAATAGGTATTTTTTTGCTATTAAAAGTGTTAGTTAATTTTTTAGGATTGGTTAATGAACCTACATTTGAAGATATTATTTCTATTAAAGTTTCCAAAACATCTTTGTTTTTTATTTTGTTTCTTTCAATAACATCAATTAAATAAACATTTTGAGTTTGATAGTTTAAGTAATCTATTTTTTTAGTTATGTCTTTTTGAAGAGCAACTGAAGGCAAACCGCCATACCTACAATAATCTTCAAAAGTTTTATTACTATTTTGTTCTTGTATCGATGAAAATTCTGCAAAACTTAACGGATAAATTTTTATTTCATCTCCTCTACCTCTAAATTCAGTAATTACATCTGAAGAAAGGAACTTTGAATTACTACCGGTTACATAAATATCAACATTTCGTATTCTTAATAAACCATTTAAGGCTGATTCAAATTTATTAACAAATTGAATTTCATCAAGCAAAAAATAATATGTTTTATTATCTTTAATTAAACTTTCTAAATAATTAAATAGAGTTAAGGCATCGTGATATTTTTCATTTTTTGGAGAATCTAAATCCATCTTTATTATATGAGAGTCATCTATACCTTGACTTTTTAAATACTTTACAAATATTTCATTTAATAAGTAAGATTTTCCGCATCTTCTTATTCCTGTAATTATTTTTATTAAGCCATTATGTTGACTATCTATTAATTTTTTTAAATAAGAATCTCTTTTTATTTCTATATTTTCCGTGTTTTTCATATTGAACTCCATTCCGAAAAATAGGTAAAATTACCCTTTTTGTGAAATCAATTTTATTCCGAAAAATAGGTAAAATTACCCTATTTGCGGAATATATTATAACTATCTTTTAAAATATATTCAAGTCTTTTGGAGGTATTTGTTGTTGTTTTCTTATAGATTAAACAGCATTCCCGTCAACATATTGACGGGATTTTGCTATAATAATAGAAATGAAAATTAAATTAACGGATATATAAAATGAATTTATTAATAAAGGCAAGTGCTGTCGTCGGTAAATATATGGCTGTTATAGTGCTTATGGTTACAGCAGCATCATTGTTTATTCCAAAAACAGGTTTGTGGGTGTCGTTGACATGGATAAATTGGCTTCTTATGGTTATAATGTTCGGTATGGGTCTTACATTAAAAATTGAAGATTTTAAACTTATATTTACCAGACCTAAAGATATTATTATAGGCTGTATTGCACAATTTACAATAATGCCTGCACTTGCTTTTATATTAAGTGCAATATTTAACCTTGATGCCGCACTTACTGCCGGTGTTATTCTTGTTGGTACATGCCCCGGAGGAACAGCCAGCAATGTTATTACTTATCTTTCAAAAGGAGATGTTGCACTGTCGGTAAGTATGACAAGTGTTAATACAATACTTGCACCGTTTCTTACACCTGCAATTACTTATATTTTACTAAGTAAAACAATTAATGTTGATATCGTTTCAATGTTTGTTTCCATTGTAACGGTTGTAATTATTCCCATAGTTTTAGGTTTTATTATCAACAAATTTTTTATCAAATTTACACAAAAAATTATAAAAATTCTTCCGCTTATTTCGGTTATCGGTATATGTATGATTATTTCAAGTGTTGTGTCTCACAATGCATCAAAAATTTTATCGACGGGTTTAATTGTATTTACGGTTGTAATTTTGCACAATATTTCAGGTTATGCTTTCGGTTTTGGTTTAGGAAAAATTTTAAAATTCAATCAACAAAAAATAAAAGCACTTTCCATAGAAATAGGAATGCAAAATTCCGGGCTTGCAACAAGCCTTGCAAATACTTCATTTTCATCAATGGCTATGGCAACGGTTCCGGGTGCAATATTTTCCGTATGGCACAATATTTCCGGAGCAATTTTAGCAAACATATATAACCGTTGGAATGAAAAATCCGAAAAACAGAAATAATTTAATTTTTGTTTCGTAAAACATCAAATGCTTTTTTCAAAAGTGTATGTTGTTTTTCAAATTTTAATGTTTTAATTGCTTCATCAAATCCAAACCATTTGCAATTATTAATTTCGTTATTGTCGGGGTTAATGCAGGCATCATCGGTATAACATAAATAGTATATAACATTTTTTGTAACGGTTTTGCCTTTTGTTTCAGGAAGAACACCTTTTATCAGGTAGGAATCGGTAAACTTAAATCCGTCAATAAACTTTAAGTTTTTTATTCCGGTTTCTTCAAAAATTTCTCTTTTTGCGGTTTCAAGTTCGGTTTCCCCTTTTTCAATATGTCCTTTCGGGAAACTCCATTCTTTATTTTTTACGGAATATACTAAAAGAAACAAGAATTCGTTATTTTCTTTTTTATAAACAACAGCACCTGAAGATGTTTCCTGTTTCATACTCATAGTTACACTCCCCAGTTGAGTTTGTTTTTTAATGTTTCAAAATAAGGAATATGTTTTATAAATTTTGCCGGTTTCGGATAAAGTTTAATTTTAACTTTATGTCCTTTTTTTAAAATATAATTTGCTTGCCCGTCGGTACATACAACAAGCTCCGTTTGTTTTGTTTCTTTTGCACAATCGAATTCTATCGTATTGTCCGCCGGTATTATAACAGGACGATGGCTTAATTTATGCGACGATATTGGATTTATAATAATTAAAGAAAGTGTAGGATATACTATCGGTCCGTTAATTGCCAAACTGTAAGCAGTGGAACCTGTAGGTGTTGCTATAACGATACCGTCACCTTTATAATTACATAAAAATTTACCGTTTAAAAAAGCATCTATTGAGGCAAGCCTGCCGTTGTAAACAGACCTTATTACACAATCGTTTAGTGCAGTGGTTTTTATCAATTTTTTTTCCGTCCGTAGTTCTACTGCAAGCATCATTCTTTCTTCATAATAAATTCCGTTTTTAAAAATATTTTCCAATTGAGCAAATATGTTTTTTATATCACAATCGGTTAAAAAACCGAGAGTTCCAAGGTTAACTCCTAAAATAGGAATTGAATATTTTGCAATCATTCTGCTTGTTCTAAGTATCGTTCCGTCACCACCGAGTGAAATTATAAAATCAACATTAGGCTTTTTTGAACACGAATGCTGCAATTGAACAACTTGGCAATTTTTATTTTTAAGCCAAGTTGATAATTGAACATTAAATTTTTCTGTTTGTTTTTTTGAATTGTTATAAACAATACCTATTTTCATTATATCCCTTCTGTTTCTTAGTTTTATATTTTATGCCAAGGTATCTGATAACTTTTCAGCTCTTCAGCTTATCACCTTTTCAACTGTTTTTATAATTTGCTATAATTATCTATTATATCATATTAATTAACAAAGAGGGTGTTTATGTTTTGGCAAAAAGATATTGAAACAATGGACAGAAAGCAGTTAAGGCAGTTTCAGTTGGATTGTATCAATAAACAAATAGCACTTGCAAAAAACTCTCAGTTTTACAAAGACAAATTAGCTCACATTGATAAATTAAAATCACTTGAAGAAGTAGAAAAATTACCTTTTACAACAAAGCAGGATTTAAGAGACAGTTTTCCTTACGGGTGCTTGGCTACCGATTTGAAAAATGTTGTCAGGCTTCATTCATCGTCGGGAACAACAGGAAACCCGACGGTGGTTTTTCATACCGCAGCCGATATTGCAAACTGGGCAAATATTTCTGCAAGGTCAATGTATTGTGCAGGTGCAAGAAACACCGATATTTTTCAAAATACTATGGGATACGGGCTTTTTTCCGGCGGACTCGGTTTCCATTACGGCGGAGAAAGGCTTGGAATGTTGACGATACCTGTAGGCCCCGGTAACAGTAAAAGACAACTTTGGTTTATGAAAAATTTTAAAACAACCGTTGTTCATATTTTACCGAGTTATGCTTTAAGGTTATCGAATACCGTTAAAGAATTGGGTATTGATGTTAAAAAAGATTTACATTTAAGAATATTTTTTATAGGTGCCGAACCGCACAGTGAAGCAATGAGAAAAAAGATAGAGGAGTTATACGGAGTAAAAGCATACAATTCTTACGGGTTATCTGAAATTTCAGGACCGGGAATTGCTTTTGAATGTCAATGCCAACAACATTTACACATTTGGGAAGATTATGTTTATCCTGAAATTGTTGATCCGAAAACATTTAAGCCTCTTCCCGACGGTGAAGAAGGGGAATTGGTATTGACTACACTTCAAAGACAAGCCATGCCGCTTATGAGGTACAGAACAAAAGATTTAACAAAAATAATTTCCGAACCGTGTGCTTGCGGAAGAACACACAGAAGAATTGCAAGAATAACCGCAAGAACCGACGACATGATGATTATTAACGGTGTAAATATTTTTCCGATACAGATAGAAAAAACAATACTTGCAATACCTGAAGCAGGTAAAAATTATGTTATAGAATTATTTGAACATAACTGCATGGATAAATTAAGAATAAAAATAGAAATAAACAATGATACTTTTAAAGGAACTTTAAAAGATTTGGAATTGTTACAAAATAAAATTGTCGGTGAATTAAAACAGGAATTGGATGTTACACCTGTTGTTCAATTTGTTGAAGCCGGCAGTCTTCCCGTAAGTGAAGGGAAAGCAAAAAGAGTAATAGATTTAAGAAAAAAATTATAATTTATTAATAAATTTGGAATTATTTATGCAAGAAGAACTAATACAAAAAATATCGGAATTAAAAAAACAAAGAAATGCAGTAATACTTGTTCATAATTATCAAAGGCAGGAAGTACAAGGTATTGCGGATTTTACCGGTGATTCATTGGAACTTAGCAGAAAAGCCGCAAATACAACAGCCGATGTTATAGTTTTTTGCGGTGTTCATTTTATGGCGGAAACCGCTTCAATATTAAGCCCTGACAAAAAAGTTTTATTACCGGATTTGGCTTCGGGTTGTCCGATGGCCGATATGATAACTGCCGAACAGCTTATTCAATTTAAAAAAGAAAATCCGGGAGCAACCGTTGTTACTTATATAAATTCTTCGGCTGCGGTAAAAGCCGAAACCGATATTTGTTGCACATCATCAAATGCAATAAATGTAGTTAAAAGTGTTCAAAATGATAAAATAATTTTTTGTCCGGACAGAAATTTAGGTTCTTATGCACAAAAAGTTTTAAATAAAAAACTTATTTTATGGAACGGTTTCTGCCCTACACATATGAAAATGTTACCGGAATATGTTGCACTGCAAAAAGAAATTCATCCTAATGCTTTATTTTTGGTTCATCCGGAATGTCCGCCGCAAACGGTTGCACTTGCAGACGAAGTTTTATCTACTACCGGAATTTTAAATTATGTTGCAAAAAGTAATGCAAAAGAATTTATTATAGGAACCGAAAACGAAATAACGGTTAAACTACAAAAACAATATCCCGACAAAAAATTTTATCCCGTTACCGATTTGGCAGTATGCCCTAACATGAAAAAAAATTCGTTGGAAAAAGTTTTAAATGTACTGCAGGAAATGACAAACGAAGTAAAAGTTCCTAAAGAAATTGCCGACAGAGCAATTATCCCGATACAAAGAATGTTAGAGGTAAAACCTTCGTAATGGAAAGTTTAGGAAATTTTCCCGTTATTACAAGTTTTATTGCAGGTGTTTTAACTTTTATAAGCCCTTGTATTTTACCTTTAATTCCCGTATACATTACACTTATTACCGGTTTTTCCATAGACCAATTAAATAACAAAAAAAATGTTTTACCGGCACTTTTATGTTCACTTACATTTATTGCAGGATTTACCACAATATTTGTAATACTCGGTTTATCGGTAACGGTAATAGGACAACTTGTTTTAAATAACATAAACCTTTTAAGGTGGATAGGCGGAACAGTAGTAATAATTTTCGGAATACATCTGATAGGTATTGTCAAAATTCCTCTTCTGTATAAACAATTTTCTTGGACCGATAAAATTAAAAAAACTTCAAATTATTTTACTATTTATTTAATAGGTTGTGCTTTTGCTTTAAGCTGGACACCATGTGTTGACCCTATACTTGCTTCAATACTTTTACTTGCTTCGACAAGCCAAACAATATGGCAAGGAACTTTTTTGTTACTTGTTTATTCTGCAGGACTTGCCATTCCTTTTATTTTAACGGCACTTTTTGTAAACAAATTTTTATTTTTGTTTGAAAAAATAAAACAACATTATAAACTTATTGAAATAATTACCGGAAGTCTTTTAATTATAGTCGGTATTTTGGTTATAACAAATAATTTTTCGTTAATTACAAACTATTTTATGAAATTATTTAATTAAAAAAATGAATTTGTCCGAACAAGAAATAAAAAAATATTTAGATAAAAAATATCAAAATATCAAAATAAAAATTTTTGATACAATCGGTTCAACAAATGATTATGCTAAAAATGCCGTTTGTCAAAAACAAATAACAGAAACATCTTTAATAACGGCAAACACTCAAACATCAGGCAGGGGCAGGTTTGACAGAAAATTTTTTTCACCTGCACAGACCGGCATTTATATGACAATTGTTATGTTTCCCGAAAAAACCGCAGAAGACATTTTACTTGTAACATTAACAACTGCTGTTGCAATTGTTAGAGCAATTAAAAATTTAACGGGAATATCGGTAAATATAAAATGGGTGAACGATATTTTTTTTAACAATAAAAAAATTGCAGGTATATTAACCGAAACAGTTTTTAATACCGAAACAAATAAAATTGAAAGTGTAATAACAGGAATCGGTTTAAATGTTAATACTCAAAATTTTCCGTATACTTTAAAAAATATTGCAACTTCTTTGAATATAAATATTTCAAGAAATAAATTTATTGCCGAAATTACAAATAATTTTTTTGATTTATATAATAATTTTGATAAAGAACAAATAATAACCGAATACAAAAAATATTTAATAACAAATAAAACCGTTATTTGTTATATTGACGGGCAAAAATTAACGGGCAAAATTGAAGGTATAAACAATAACGGAAATTTAATTATAAATTCAAACAGTAAACAAATAATTTTAAATTCCGGGGAGATTTTTTTTGATGAACAATAAACTTAATAAAATTTTTAAACAGTATCCGAAAGATTTTGTTTTAATTACAAACCCGAAAGATATTTTTTATTTAACCGGTGCGAAATTCGAAGGCTTTTGGTTGTTACTTGCAAAGAAAAAACTTTTTGCAATTACATCACAAATGATTAAAGGGCAAATTGAAACTAAGTTTAAAAATAAAATAAAAATTTTTACAGATGTTTCTTTTATAAAAGCACTTGTTGCACTGCTTAAACAATATAATGCAAATCAATTACTTGTCGATACTACCGAACTTTCGGTTTCAACTTTTACTTTAATTGAAAAAATACTTAAATTAAGCAATATAACGGTTAAACAAATAAATTCCGTTACAAACAATTTAAGAATTATTAAAAATAAAGACGAAATAAAAAATATAAAAACGGCTTGTGAACTTGTTTCAAAAATATTTGAAACCGTTAAAAACAAAATTGTTTACGGCATGAAAGAAATCGATATACATTTTTTAATTGAACAGGAATTTGCAAAACATCACACCGTTGCAAGTTTTAAAACCATAGTTGCATCAGGTCCAAATGCTGCAAATCCGCACCATATAAGCGGAGAAAGAAAAATTAAAAAAAACGATATAGTTTTAATTGATATGGGATGTATTTGTAACGGATATTGCTCGGACCTTACAAGAACCTTTTTTATAGGTAAACCCGCAAAATATCAACAAAAAATATGGAATATAGTAAAACAAGCTCATGATAAAGCAATGGAAAAAATTAAACAAAATGTAAAAGCTTGTGATATAGATTTAACGGCAAGAAATATTATTAAAGATAACGGTTTTGAAAAATATTTTATACATACCACGGGGCATGGTGTAGGTATTGATATACATGAAGCCCCTGCAATTTCGCACAAAAACGAAACGGTTTTAAAAGAAGGTATGGTTATAACGGTAGAGCCGGGAATATATTTAAAAAATAAATTCGGAGTTAGGATAGAAGATACCGTTCTTGTTACAAAAACGGGTTTTAAAAAACTAACCGCGGCAAAATATTAATGTAATTTATTTAAAAATAAAATAAATTTCTTGCATTTACTTTTCAAAAAATATATACTCAAGTATACTTTGCTCTACATTGTTTAGGGCTAAGCCGTTACACAATGTAACGGAAATCCAAAAAGGAGGAAGGAATGAGTTACGAATGTACTTTTATTTGCTCACCTGAATTAGATGTTGCAAAAGTAGAAGAATTAACCGCAAAAGTTTCAAAAATCGTCGAGACCGCAGGCGGAACGGTAAAAAATCTACAACAGTTGGGAAAGAAAAAACTTGCTTACAATGTAAAAAAGTTCCGTGAAGGAATTTATGTTTACATGGAAATTGAAGCAAAAGGGGAAGTTGTTTCTTCTTTGGAAAATTTCTTTAAGGTTACCGATTCGGTTATCAGATATTTAACCGTAAAAGTTGAACCTAAGAAAAAAGTTGAAGCAAAACCTAAAAAAGAAGTAAAAGTTAAACCTGAAGAAAAAACGGAGGCAGTAGCCAATGAACCAACAGAATTACCAACTCCCGCAGCAGAATAATGTAATTTTGGTAGGCAGGCTTACAAGGGACCCGGAAACAAGAAGAACCTCAAATGCAAAATCCGTTTGCAGGTTTGATATTGCCATAGGCAGAAGATACAAAGATACCGTAACGGGAGAATGGAAAGATGCTCCCACAACATTTGTGCCTATAATAGTTTGGGGTGACCAAGCCGACAGATGCGGTGACAGGTTAAAAAAAGGTATGCCCGTTCATATTGAAGGCAGGCTTCAAACAAGCAGCTGGCAGTCCACCGACGGAACAAAAAAATCAAGGCTTGAAGTTGTAGCTTCAAGAGTGCAAATTCTTGTTCGTCAGGATTTCGGGCAGGCTCAACAAAGTTCGCAAGTGGATACATCTGCCGTTGACAACGAATATGTTTCAGACAGCAGTGTGGAAATGGGCGATGAAGAAGTTCCGTTTTAAAAAAATTGGAGGAAATTAAATATGTCAACAACAGCAACAAAAAAAACAGCACGGCCTGCTAATGCAAAACATGCAGGTAAATTCAGAAAAGGCGGACCGATGAAGAAAAAAGTTTGCCGTTTCTGCAGCGATAAAATAGAAATAGATTACAAAAATGTAAGTTTGTTAAGAACTTTCGTTACCGAAGGCGGTAAAATACTTTCCGGCAATGTTACCGGAACTTGTGCAAAACATCAAAGAGAACTTTGCCAAGCTATAAAAAGAGCAAGAATGTTAGCTTTATTGCCTTTTGCAGCTAACTAATTTTAAAGTAGTATAAAGGGAGAATTATATAATGAAAGTTATTTTAAGATCGGATATAACAAATGTAGGAAGACAAGGTCAAATAAAAGAAGTTTCTGCAGGTTTTGCAAGAAATTATTTGTTACCTAAAAAATTTGCAATGGAAGCAACTCCCCAGAATTTGAAAATTTGGGAAAGAGAAAAAGTTAAATTGGAAAAACAGAGAGAAGAAATAATTGCAGCAGCAAAAGAAGTTGCCGAAAAATTGTCACAAGCAACTTTTTCAACGAAAGTTAAAGTCGGTGAAAACGGTAAAATTTTCGGTTCAATTACAACAGCTACTCTTTCCAAAATTTTTGCCGAACAGGGTTTTTCAATAAATAAACACGATATTTTATTACCTGCTCCCGTAAAGGAAGTTTGTAAATTGTCCGTAAATGTCAGGTTGCACCCTGAAGTAATTGCAAAAGTTGAAGTTGATATAGTTGAAGAGAAAAGTAAAAACTAAAAACTAAACAACAATGGTAAACAGTTTAGAAAAAGTACCTCCTCAATCAATAGATGCTGAAATGGCTTTAATCGGTGCTATGCTGATAGAAAGAGATGCCGTTATAAAAGCACTTGATTTGGTTAAGGAAGAAGATTTTTACAGTGAAGTTCATAAGCTTATATTCGGGGCAATAAGGGAAATAAGTGATATGCAATCTGTAGAAATTGTTACCGTTAATGAAAGATTAAAAAATAATAAAATGTATATAGAGGCCGGCGGAAGCAGATATCTTGCCGGCCTTATAGATAAAGTAAAAACAGCTGCTAATGTTGAATATTATGCAGATATAATCAAAGATAAATCAATCCTCAGACAAATAGTAAATATCGGTTCAAAAATGGTAACCGATGCTTTTGAAGAAAAAAGGCCACCCTCGGAAATATTAGACCAATCACAAGAAAATCTTTTTAATGTTTCAAGGCAAAATGTTTCTGCCGATTTTGAAACACCTAAACAATTAATGAAAGCAACAGTTGTTGAACTTGAAAAGTTACATCAAGACAAAAGAGATGTTTCAGGTTTAAAAACAGGTTTTGACGATTTGGATAAACTTACATCGGGGTTACAGCCTTCCGAACTTATAATACTTGCAGGAAGGCCTTCCATGGGTAAAACCGCATTTGCATTAAATATTGCGGAAAATGTTGCCGTACATAACAAAGGAACCGTTGCAATTTTTTCTTTGGAAATGTCGAAAGAATCTTTGATGAAAAGGTTTTTGGCTTCCTGTGCATTGGTTAACGGTTTAAAACTCAGAAGCGGTCAATTTTCAAGCAGTGATTGGACAAAATTAACGACGGCTGCAGAAAAATTGGTTAATTCGCAAATATATATTTTGGATAAATCCGATATAACGGTTTCGGAATTAAGAGCAGCAGCAAGAAAACTTGCAAAAAAACTTGAAACCAAAGGTAAAAAACTTGATTTGATAATAATAGATTATTTGCAGCTTATCAATACTGTTTCAAAATATAAATCCGAGTCGGAAGCAAGCCTTATTGCGGAAGTTTCAAGGTCGTTAAAGTCAATTGCAAGGGACTTACAGGTTCCTCTGCTTGCACTTTCACAGCTTTCCAGAGAAAACGAAAAAAGAACAGGTTCCAAAAAACCGCAACTTTCGGATTTAAGAGGTTCCGGTGCAATTGAACAGGATGCCGATGTAGTTGCTTTTGTGCACAGAGAAATTTATTATGATAAAGAAAGAGACAATCAGGATGAGGATAAAAAAAGAGAAGCACAAATAATTGTAAGTAAACAAAGAAACGGTCCAGTAGGAACCGTAAATTTAACTTTTGAAAGCGAATATACAAAATTTTTTAATAAATCTCCAATGGAGGAATACAAGTAATGAAGGAACAACCACCGTCTGCAAAAAAGAAGAATTTAACTTTTTTTCGTCAAAATTGGGTTGAAATAGATAAAAGTGATTTTCTTTTCAACTTAAAAAAAATTAAAGAAAGTTTAAAAAAGGACACAAAAATTCTGCCGGTTATTAAGGCCAACGGTTACGGTCACGGCGGGGTGGAGCTTGCAAAAGAAGCCGTCCGTGCAGGTGTTTACGGTATAGGAATTTCCTCTATTGAAGAAGGAATTCAATATAGAAAAGCAGGAATAAAAACAAACCTTTTAATGTTAAGTTCCGTTTATCCTTGTGATGCTTTGGAAGTTGCTGTTTTTTGGGACTTAACACCAAGTTTATCAAATTTACACGATATTCAGTTTTTGGCAAGTTTGGCAAAAAAGCTCGACAAAAGATTGGAATTTCATTTAAAAATAGAAACGGGTATGGGAAGGCTCGGTGTAAGCCCGCAAGATGCCTACCATATAATTGAAAAAATTGCCGAAATGCCGGAAATAAAAATGAGCGGAATGTTTACACATTTTGCAGTGTCGGATACTAACCCGGCTTATACTAAAAATCAACTTGATATATTTTGCGATATTGCAAAATATGCAAAAAAATTAGGTTTAAAATTTATATCACATGTTGCAAATACCGCAGCTTTAATGACGGACAAAAAAACACATCTTGATATGGTCCGCCCCGGAATAGGTTTATACGGGCTGACTCCTTTTGACCGTGTAGTTTCAAAAGCATTAAAACTAAAACCCGTTTTATCGTGGAAAGCAAGAATAATCAACTTAAGAAAAGTTTCGGCAGGTTTTTGTGTAAGTTACGGAAGAACTTTTGTAACCAACAAAGCTTCCATAATTGCCGTAATTCCCGTCGGTTATGCGGACGGTTACAGCAGAGTCCTTTCAAATAAAGCCGATGTTTTGGTAAGGGGTAAAAGGTGTCCTATTGCAGGCAGAATTACAATGGATATGATGATGATAGATGTTACCGGTGTTAAGGGAGTTTCGGTCGGTGACGAAGTTGTTTTGATAGGAACCCAGGATAAAGAAACAATAAAAGCGGAAGAACTTGCAAAATTACAAAATACGATAAATTACGAAATTACATGTGCTATTTCAACAAGAGTTCCAAGAATTTTAGTTTAATATGGAAAATTTAAAAGATCAACCAACTGAAAAAAGTTTCAATTTATTAAATTTTATTTTTGAACTTTTCAATAAAGTTACTTCGGGCTTGGGGCACTCCGCAGAAATTACGATAGAAACATTTGCCTACATTTTCAAAGGTCAAATAAACATAAAAAACACTGTATTGCAAATGGTGGAAGTAGGTTACAGGTCTTTCCCTATAATTTTATTAACTTCGTTTTTTACCGGAATGGTTTTGGCATTACAGGTAGGTTCTGCAACTTCAAATTTATTTAACGAACCTGTATATATAGGAATGATAACGGCTTATGCTTTGGTTAAAGAATTGGGGCCGGTTTTAACTGCAGTTGTTATAACAGGCAGAGTAGGTGCTGCAATAACTGCCGAAATAGGAACAATGAAAGTAACGGAACAAATTGATGCTTTATATACTTTGGGAACAAATCCGATTAAATATATTGCCGTTCCAAGATTTATAGCTTGTATTTTGATGGTTCCTTTACTTACTTCAATATCAAATATAGTAGGTGTTTACGGCGGGCTTGTTGTTACTACAATGAATTGGGATGTTCCTTCGACCGTTTATATGAGTGATATTTTAAATGTTATGGATGTATCTACATTTTGGCACGGATTTATAAAGTCCTGTGCATTTGCACTTATTTTAGTGATAGTTGCCTGCCATAAAGGATTTCAATGTTCCGGCGGTGCCGAAGGTGTAGGCAGGGCAACAACAAGTTCTGTTATGGTATCAATGATACTTATAATAGCTTCCGACTACTTCCTAACAGCCCTTCTTGTAATACTTAAAATAACATAACCCTAAATATATTAACTTGAAATTTTCTTTATTTTTCATTAGAATACTTTCTATATGGTTGTTAAATTTATTGTTTGTCGATTAAGTTTTAATTTATAAATCGACGAGTTAAAAAATGGAAATAATAGATTTTCATACACATTTATGGCCGGATAAAATAGCGGAAAAAGCAAAAGAATTTTTGGAAGCCTCTTACAGAAGACCGATGGCAGCACTTCCAACGGTGGATAATGCATTATCCGTTATGGACCAAAGCGGAGTTTCAAAAAGTGTTATTGCCTCCGTTGCATCCCGTCCGGACCAGGTAGACCATATAAATAATTGGTTATTTTCCATAAAATCGGACAGGTTTATAAAGTTTGCTTCACTGCATCCTTTTTATGAAAAATGGTCTTACGAGCTTGACAGAATTAAAGACAATGCACAAGGAATAAAATTTCAGCCTGAATTTCAAATGTTCTATATTGACGACGAAAGGGTTTTTCCGATATATGAAAAAATACAAAAATTGCAAATACCTTTACTTTTTCATTGCGGTTACGAGTTATCTTTAACAGGGCTTATCCAGGCAGGTCCGAAACAAATGTTAAATGTTAAAAAACGGTTTCCCGAGATAAAATTTATAGCGGCACACATGGGCGGTTTTAGAATGTGGGACGGGCTTGAAAAAGATAATGTAATTGTGGGCGATGATTATTTTTATATTGATACATCCTCTTCAATTATATTTATGCAGAAAGAACAAACTTTAAGATTTTTTAAAAAACATAATATAAACAAAATATTGTTCGGTTCCGATTTTCCCGTTGGACACCCTAAAAAAGAAGTTGAATATATAAAAACTTTAAATATTGAACAAGATACTTTAGAAAAAATTATGCATATAAATGCCGAACAATTACTGAATATAAAATAAAAAAATATATAAGGAGCTTGTTATGCCGAGAAAAAAGAAACAGGAAATACAACAAGAAAGTTCAAACATCGAACAAGATACAAATGTTGTAGATACCGTTGAAAAACTTAACAATTTAATTGCAAGAGTAAAAAAAGCACAGCAGGAATATGAAAATTATTCACAGGAACAGGTTGATAAAATTTTTAAAGCAGCTGCAATTGCGGCAAATAAAGTAAGAATACCTTTGGCAAGAATGGCCGTAGAAGAAACCGGTATGGGAGTTTTGGAAGATAAAATAATAAAAAACCATTTTGCATCTGAATACATTTATAATAAACATAAGTTTGCAAAAACATGCGGAATTATAAGCGAAGATAAAGAAAACGGAATTAAAATTGTTGCCGAACCTTTGGGAGTTTTGGCAGGTATTATACCGACCACAAACCCTACTTCAACCGCAATTTTTAAATCACTTATCGTGTTAAAAACAAGAAATGCAATAATATTTTCTCCTCATCCGAGGGCAACAAAAAGTACAATAGAAGCTGCAAAAGTTGTGCTTGATGCAGCCGTTAAAGCCGGTGCTCCGAAAGATATTATCGGTTGGATAAATACACCTTCAATGGAACTTTCCGATACATTGTTACATCATCCCGACATTGCCTGTATTTTGGCAACGGGAGGCCCCGGAATGGTTAAAGCTTCATATTCATCGGGTAAACCGGCACTTGGTGTAGGTCCCGGGAATGCAGCTGCCGTTATTGATGAAACCGCCGATATAAGAACATCAGTATCTTCAATAATTATGTCAAAAACTTTTGATAACGGTATGATTTGTGCTTCCGAACAATCGGTAATTGTAGTTGAAGATGTTTATGAAAAAGTAAAAAAAGAATTTATTTACAGAGGTGCATACCTTGTAAATAAAAGCGACGAAAAAAAACTTGTAGCACTTCCGTTTATAGATACTAAACGAGGAACCGCTCATCCTTTAATAGTGGGGCAATCGGCACATAAAATAGCCGAACTTGCCGGTTTTAAAATTCCAAAAGATTCAAAACTTTTACTTTGTGAAAGGCCGAAAGTTGATTGGAACGATCCTTTCTCGAGAGAAAAATTATCCCCGATACTTACAATGTATAAGGCTAAAAATTTTGAAGAAGCCGCAAAGATGGCTTACGAACTTGTTATAAACGGCGGACCGGGGCATACTTCGGTTCTTTATACCGACTCAAGAGTTAAAGAAAGAATAAATGCTTATGCCGAAAAAATGCCGTCTTGCCGTGTGTTAATTAACACACCTTCGTCGCAAGGCGGAATCGGTGATATATATAATTTCAAACTTGAACCGTCGTTGTCACTCGGGTGCGGTTCTTGGGGCGGAAATTCAATTTCAGGAAACATAGGTGTAGAACATTTGCTTAATTATAAAACGGTAGCCGAAAGGAGAGAAAATATGTTATGGTTTAAAGTTCCTCAAAAAATATATTTTAAAAGAGGTTGTTTAGACCTTGCTCTTAAAGAACTTAAAGGTAAAAAAAGAGCATTTATCGTTACAGACCGTTTCTTGTTTAATTCCGGTGCGGTTGAAAATATTACCGATGTTTTAGACGAAATGGAAATAGACCACCAAATGTTTTTTGATGTTAAACCCGACCCGACACTTGCAACAATAGACGATGCACTTACAATGATTAGGGCTTATGAACCGGATGTAATTATTGCTTTAGGCGGCGGCTCACCTATGGATGCGGGTAAAATTCTTTGGTTGTTATATGAACAACCCGATGTTAATTTTGAAGATATTTCAATGAGGTTTATGGATATAAGAAAAAGAATTTGCCAAATACCGGATTTAGGTAAAAAAGCAACTATGGTTTGTATACCGACAACATCGGGAACAGGTTCAGAGGTAACCCCGTTTTCAATTATTACCGACGAAAAAACACATTATAAATATGCAATTGCCGACTATGCTTTAACACCCAATATGGCAATTGTCGACCCGAACTTTGTTGACGGTATGCCCAAAGGCTTAACTGCGGCTTCCGGAATTGATGCACTTGTTCATTCACTTGAAGCTTATGTATCGTGTATGGCAACAAACTTTACAAATTCAAATGCACTTGAAGCAACAAAACTTGTATTCAAATATCTTCCACGGTCATATAACGAAGGTAAAAACGACCCTAAAGCAAGAGAAAAAATGCACTATGCCGCAACAATAGCAGGTATGGCTTTTGCAAATGCTTTCCTCGGTTTATGTCATTCAATGGCACATAAACTCGGTGCAATGTATAATATTCCGCACGGTGTTGCAAATGCACTTTTAATAAGGCAAGTTATAAAATTCAATGCTAACGATAAACCGTCAAAACAGGCAATATTTCCTCAATATAAATATCCTAATGCAAAAATGAAATATGCTCAAATTGCGGACGAACTCGGGCTTGGCGGGAAAAATGATGACGAAAAAACGGAAAGGTTAATAAAAGCGGTTGACGATTTAATGACGAAAATCAATTTGCCGAAATCCATAAAAGAATTCGGTGTAAAAGAAGATGACTTTATGAAGAACCTTGATGTTCTTGTAGAAAGGGCTTTCGACGACCAATGTACGGGAGCAAACCCCGCATATCCGTTAATGTCGGAAATTAAACAAATATTCTTAAATGCCTACAACGGAAAAGTTTAAAATGCCGGGAGGAAAAATGGTTAAAGATAAAATTGTAGAAGGTTCGCATAATGCTCCTCATAGAAGTTTATATCATGCCTTGGGAATAACAAAAGAAGAACAGGCAAAACCTTTTATCGGTATTGTAAGTTCTTACAACGAAATTGTTCCCGGGCACATGAACATAGATAAAATTGTTGAAGCCGTTAAAATAGGTGTGGCAATGGCAGGAGGAACACCGATAGTGTTTCCCGCAATTGCAGTTTGTGACGGTATTGCCATGGGTCATAACGGTATGAAATATTCCCTTATTACCCGTGATATGATAGCAGATTCTACCGAAGCTATGGTATTGGCTCACGGCTTTGACGGGCTTGTTATGGTTCCCAATTGTGACAAAAATGTCCCCGGTTTGCTTATGGCAGCAGCAAGGGTAAATATCCCCGCAATTTTTGTCAGCGGCGGTCCTATGCTTGCCGGCAGAGTAAACGGTAAAAAAACAAGCCTCTCGGGAATGTTTGAAGCCGTAGGTGCTTTTAAAGCAGGTAAAATTAACGAAGAGCAGCTGGCTGCTTATGAAGAAAAAACTTGCCCTACATGCGGTTCTTGTTCGGGAATGTACACTGCAAATTCAATGAACTGTTTAACCGAAGTTCTCGGTATGGGGCTTAAAGGTAACGGAACAATACCGGCAGTATATTCCGCAAGAATAGAACTTGCAAAACATGCAGGTATGCAGATAATGGAACTTGTTAAGAAAAACATTCGTCCGAGAGATATTATGACAAAAGCTGCAATAAAAAATGCTTTAACGGCGGATATGGCACTCGGTTGTTCAACAAACAGTATGTTGCATCTTCCGGCAATTGCAAACGAATGCGGAGTTGAATTTAATTTGGATATGGCAAATAATATAAGTGAAAAAACTCCTAACCTTTGTCATCTTGCTCCTGCAGGACCGACTTATATGGAAGATTTAAACGAAGCAGGCGGAGTTTATGCCGTTTTAAAAGAATTAACAAAACTTAATTTAATAGATACTTCCGTTATGACATGTACCGGTAAAACTTTAGGTGAAAATATTGAAACTGCCGTAAATTCAAACAGTGAAATAATAAGAACCATAGATAACCCTTACAGTAAAACAGGCGGAATTGCAGTTCTTAAAGGAAACCTTGCACCCGACGGTTGTGTAGTTAAAAGAAGTGCAGTGGCTGCGGAAATGTTAAAACATGAAGGTCCTGCAAAAGTTTATGACAGTGAAGAAGAAGCAATAGCTGCAATTTATGCAGGTAAAATAGTTAAAGGTGATGTTGTCGTTATAAGGTATGAAGGTCCTGCAGGCGGACCGGGAATGAGAGAAATGTTAAGCCCGACATCTGCAATTGCGGGTATGGGGCTTGATAAAGATGTTGCACTTATTACCGACGGCAGGTTTTCTGGTGCTACAAGAGGTGCATCACTCGGGCATGTTTCACCTGAGGCTGCTTCCGGCGGACTTATAGCATACATTAAAGACGGCGATATTATTTCAATAAATATTCCCGAATATAAAATAGAATTAAAAGTTTCAGATGAAGAAATAGAAAAAAGAAAACAAACAATGCAAATAAAAAAGAAACCCGGTATCAGCGGTTGTTTGGCAAGGTATGCCGCACAGGTAAGTTCGGCAGATAAAGGAGCAATAATAAATAAATTTTTACCGAAGTAAAATTTTATTTGAGAGACAGATGTATAAAGGAATAGTAAAATGAACGAAGAAAAACAAAAACAATTAGCTTATGAATTGTTAGGATTAAGTGTGTTTAGAAATATCCTTAATACTAAAACAATGCAAGCTTTTGTTTGTTTTTTAACCGAAAAAGAAGATTTAAAAAAAATAAAATTTTTTGGAGAATTCGTTTATTCTTTATCGGATTATGATTTTTCTTTTTCGAAATTTTTATGTAATGTTGTTTTAAATGATGAAAATAAATATATTGTTTCTGCTGCACAAAAAAAAGATATTTCCAAATGCCTTTTGGAAAACACAAAAAAAGAACTTAAGTTATTTTCAACACTTTCAAAACTTAATACGGAACAACTTTTTTCCGAAATTGGTTTTAAAGGATATATTCCTAAATTTGAAAATAATCAAACCGATTTTATAAAAATTTATAAACAAAGAATAAAAAATATTTCCAAATCAGGTTATGGTATTTTTGCCACGGCCAAAATGTTTAAAGTTTTAGATGAACAAATTATACCGATAAAATCCGCAGATGAAATTTCAGTTGACAGTTTTGTAGGTTATAAAGAACAAAGGAAACAAATTTTTGATAATACAAAAGCTTTGTGCAAAGGTAAACCTGCTGCAAATATTTTGTTATACGGTGATGCCGGAACGGGAAAATCGTCAACGGTGAAAGCTTGTGCAAATTATTTTTATAACGAAGGTGTCAGGCTTATAGAAATAAGAAAAGACCAGCTTTTAAGTTTGCCTTATATTATGGGTAAAATTATCGATAACCCGTTAAAGTTTATAATTTTTATCGACGACCTTTCTTTCAATAAAAATGACGACAGTTTCAGTATGTTAAAAGCGGCTGTTGAAGGTTCTGCCACTGCAAAAGCAAGTAATGCGGTAATTTATGCAACAAGTAATCGTAAGAATATAATAAAAGAAAGTTTTTCCGACAGACAAAACAGTGATGATATTCATATCAACGATACTATACAGGAATTGACCTCACTTTCCGACAGGTTCGGTTTAACAGTATATTTTGAAAAACCGAATAAAAATCTTTATCTTGAAATTGTTAATGCACTTGCCGAAAAAAATAATATTAAAATAGACAAAAAAGAATTGGAAATTAAAGCGGAAGCCTTTGCATTAAACAAAGGCTTCCGTTCGCCGAGAATTGCCGAACAATTTATAACGGCAATTTATAATTTATAATTTACAATTTAAAATTTGTTTCACAAATTTTTGTTTATGGTTTATAGATTATTGTTTATGGCTTTCGGTAAAAATTGCAAAGCAATTTTTATTAAATAATTTTTTTGCTATAGCGAAAAACACATTAAATCATCAACTACAAACTACAAGCCACAAACTAAAAATCGCAAAGTGATTTTTCTTAAACGAATGGCGACACTGAGTGCGAAAAAGAGAATTTTTAAAATAACAACATTAATTATTTATAAGTTTATCTTCGTCACTCCAGCTGTAAAGTTTTCTTATTTCTTTACCTACTTTTTCAGAAGGATGTTCTGCGGCAAGTTTTCTCATTGCATTAAAATGAACCTGACCGCCTGCTTCGGACATATCAAGTAAAAATGCTTTTGCAAATGTTCCGTCTTGAATATCTTTAAGAATTTTCTTCATTGTTTTTTTAGTTTCTTCGGTAATTATTTTAGGCCCTGTTGTGTAATCACCGTATTCCGCGGTATTTGAAATTGAATATCTCATACCTTCAAAACCGCTTTGATATATTAAATCCACAATCAATTTCATCTCGTGTATACATTCGAAATAAGCATTTCTCGGGTCATATCCTGCTTCAACCAAAGTTTCAAAACCTGCCTGCATTAATGCACAAACTCCGCCGCACAAAACTGCCTGTTCACCGAACAAATCTGTTTCTGTTTCTATACGGAAAGTTGTTTCGATTACACCTGCTCTTGCTCCGCCTATACCGAGTGCATAAGCAAGTGCAATTTCAAGTGCATCACCTGTGGCATTTTGTTCAACTGCAACCAAACAAGGAACACCTTTTCCTGCCAAATATTCGCTTCTAACAGTGTGTCCGGGACCTTTAGGTGCAATCATTATAACATTTACATTTTTAGGCGGTTTAATACAACCGAAATGAATGTTAAATCCGTGTGCAAAAGCAATTGTTTTACCTTCTTTAAGGTTTGGTTCAATGCTTTCTTTATATAATTTTGCCTGTTTTTCGTCGTTGATAAGTATCATTATAATGTCTGCTTTTGCGGCAGCTTCCGAAGCGGTATAAACTTTTAAACCTTGCTTTTCCGCTTTTTGCCAACTTTTGGAACCTTTATAAAGCCCTACAATAACATCTACACCGGATTCTTTTAAATTAAGTGCATGTGCATGACCTTGTGAACCGTAACCGATAATTGCAACGGTTTTTCCTTTAAGTTTTGCCAAATTACAATCTTTTTGATAATAAATGTTTTGCATTTTCTTACTCCTCTGTTATATAGTTTGTTTTTTGTCGTTAAACTATAAGCTTTAAGCTATCAGCTATAAGCTAAAAATTTATGAAATAAATTTTTAATCGTAAATTGCCTTATTTCTTTCAATGGAAACCACACCGGTTCTGCAAAGTTCAACAATACCGAGCGGCCTTAAAATTTCAATAAAAGCATTTATTTTTGACGGCTTTCCCGTCATAACAACACAAATTGTTTTTAAATTATAATCAACAATTTTTGCTCTGTAAATTTCGGTCACTGCTAAAATCTCACTGCGGTTTTGCGGAGTATTTTTAACTTTTATAAGTATCAATTCTCTTTCAACACTATGTTTTTCATCGATATGTTTAACATATTTAACATTATGAAGTTTTCTTAACTGATTAATTAATTGGTCTTTATCATATTCATCACCGCAAAGAGTAATTGTTATTCTTGAAAAAGCAGGATCTTCTGTTTCTCCGACGGTTAAAGAATCGATATTGAAACCTTTTCTCATAAAAAGGCCGGAAACTCTTGTCAATACTCCGTATTTATTTTCTACCAAAGCAGCAATTACAAACCTTTTCATTTTACCTCCTGCTTTTCCGTAATAATATCATCTATTGAACCTCCCGGAGGAAGCATTGGAAGAACAAATTCGTCCATATCAATAACAGTATCTATTATGTATGGGGCATTAAGTTGAACTGCTTTTGTTAATGCCTTTTCAAATTCTTTTGCGGTTGTTACTCTTTCACCTTTAAGCCCGAAAGCATCGGCAAGTTTAACAAAATCAGTTTTTCTTCCAAGTACGGTATTTGAATATCTTTTACCGTAAAACAATGTTTGCCATTGACGAACCATACCCAAAACACCGTTATTTATAATAACTATCGTAATAGGAATATTATAAGTAACCGCAGTTGCAAGTTCGTTTAAATTCATACCGAAACTTCCGTCACCCGTAACTAAAATTGCTCTGTTCTTACTTCCTACAGCCGCACCTATTGCAGCACCTAAACCGTATCCCATTGTGCCAAGCCCGCCGCTTGATACAAAAGTCCTGGGTTTTTCAAAATTAGTCCATTGTGCAGTCCACATTTGGTGTTGCCCGACATCGGTAGCAACAATCGTATTCTTATCTTTAATTTTATTTATTATGTCAAAAACCTGTTTAGGAATTATTTTATTATCCGTAGCAACATTTGTTTTTTTTGAAATTTCTTTACTTGTTGCTCTTAAATCATCGATTATTTTTTTCCATTCCGGATGTTTTTGCTGTTTGCATTTTTCCAATATTTTTGAAACGGAATAAGAAATATCTCCTATAATTCCCACATCGGCTTTAATGTTTTTGTTAATTTCGGAAATATCCGTATCAAGTTGTAAAACCTTTGCATTTTTTGAATATTTTTTAACATTACCTGTTGCCCTGTCGCTAAACCTGACACCTATACCTATTATGAGGTCTGCTTCTTTATTTGCCATTGAAGATTCATACTGTCCGTGCATTCCCTGCATACCGAGAAACCTTTGATATGAATTTTCTATTGCTGAAAGCCCCATAAAAGTGCAACCGATATAACCGTCTGTTTTTTCCGCAAGTTTTTTTACTATATTACTTATACCTGTAGTTATTACACCGCCGCCTATATAAATATAAGGTCTTTTAGCTTTTTCTATTAACTCTACGGCTTGTTCTATTTCTTTATCATCGGCTTTTTCCTGCTTATAAAAATCAACTATACCTTTGTTTTCAAATTCGTATTGAGCAATTTGAACATCTTTCGGAATATCTATTAATACAGGGCCCGGTCTGCCTGATTTTGCAATTTTAAAAGCCTCTCTTATTGTATCTGCAAGGTCTTTAACATTACTTACAAAATAATTATGTTTCGTTATCGGAAGGGTAACACCTGTAATGTTTATTTCCTGAAAACTGTCTTTACCTATTAACGGTGTGGGAACATTTCCTGTAATTGCAACCATAGGTATTGAGTCAAGCATTGCAGTGGCAATTCCGGTTACCAAATTTGTTGCACCGGGACCGGAAGTTGCAATTACAACACCTACTTTACCCGTGGCTCTTGCATAGCCGTCTGCTGCATGGGCTGCACCTTGCTCATGTGCCGTAAGGTAATGGTTTATTCTGTTACTTGCTTTATATAGTTCGTCATATATATTTAACACTTGTCCGCCGGGATAACCGAAAACATCGGTTACACCTTGTTCAATAAGAGTTTCAATAACAATTTGCGAACCTGTCATTTTTTGTTTCGTCATGATATACTTCCTCCATACATCCTTTACAACTATGTAAAAACAAAAAACTTTCATCTCTGTAGTTATCCAAAATAACTTAAAGAGACGAAAGTAAATTTTTTTCTCTTTAAAGAAATAAGCAGTTACTACTATAAAATTATATATTTACTGTTTAGGTTTGTCAATTTTCTTTATATAAATAATTTTTTTCTTGACAAAATAAACAAAAAACAATAAAATATTCTGTCTAACCTGTTAAAAGGTTTGATATTCTAACTAAGGAGAGTAGATATGAGTGTGAGAATTCGTCTACAGAGAATCGGGCGTCCAAAAAGGCCATACTACAGAATTGTAGCTATTGATCAAAGGGCAAAAAGAAACGGAAAACCTATAGAAATATTAGGTCAGTATGATCCGTTGCTTGAAAGTGAAAAAGTAAATTTAAAGATGGAAAGGTTTGATTATTGGGTAAAGACAGGTGCACAACCTTCTGCCACAGTCGCTTCTCTTGTAAAAAAACAAGAACCGGCAAAATAACACAAATCTAAAAAATGATTAAAAACTTATTAAAAATTGGAGGCTAAAAATGAAAGATTTAATTCTTTATATAGCAAAAGCATTGGTTGATAATCCGGATCAAGTAGAAGTAAAAGAAGTTGCAGGTGAAAAATCCACAATATTGGAACTTAAAGTTGCAGACGGTGACAGAGGTAAAATTATAGGTAAAGAAGGAAGAATAATAAAAGCTATAAGAATTATTATAAATTCCGCTTCAGCCAAACTTGATAAAAGAACAACAGTTGAAATTGTAGAATAATAAATGGCTGAACAAAAACAGCTGAAATGGAAAATTTCAGATATATTAGGTTGTCAGGTTTATGACCAAAACGGTGATATACTTGGCAGTTTGGTTAATGTTTTAGCTACCGGTAATAATGATGTTTGGGTAATAAAAACAAATAACGAAGAACTTCTTTTACCGGCATTAAAAAGTATTGTTGTTGAAGTGAATATTTTAAGTAAAAAAATTTTTGTAAAGTTGCCGCAAGGATACGAAAGTATTTACAGCACCAAAATACCTTCGGATGTTTCCGTTGAATATTTTGGCTGGACGGTTTATGAAGATTGACATATTAACTATTTTTCCCGAGATGTTTAAGGGTTTTTTAACAAGCAGTTTGCTTGGTAAAGCGGTAAAAAAAAATATTTTAAATATTAATTGTATTGATATTCGTTCTTTTACAAAAGATAAGCATAAAACGGTTGACGATAAACCTTTCGGCGGCGGAGTAGGTATGGTTATGAAAGTTGAACCTATTTATGAAGCTTTGCGAAGTGTCGGGGTTAGAAAACCCAACCGTTTATATAAAAAACCGTTAAAAAAACCTTTGGTTATATTTATGAGCCCGCAAGGTAAAAAATTGGATACCGAAACGGTTAAAACTTTGGCAAAATACGAACATTTGGTTTTGCTTTGCGGACATTATGAAGGTATTGACGAAAGGGCAATGGTTTGGGTTGATGAAGAAATTTCCATAGGTGACTATGTTTTAACCGGCGGTGAAATTCCTGCAATGGTTCTTATAGATTCCGTTTCAAGAATGATACCCGGTGTGGTTAAAGAAATGTTGTCCGTCGAGCAGGATTCTTTTTTTAACGGGATGCTTGATTATCCGCATTATACAAGACCGGCAAAATTTAAAAATATGGAAGTACCTGCGGTTTTGTTGTCCGGAAATCATGTTGAAATAGAAAAGTGGAAAAATAAACAGTCTTTTGAAAGAACAAAAAACAGAAGGCCCGACCTCTTGGAAGATTAGAGGATTGGATGATTGGAAGAATAGAAGCAAAATAAAAAAATTAGTAATTAGAAATTAGCAATTAGCAATTAGAAATTAAGGAGTAGTCCGATGTCAGTTATTGAACAGATAGAAGCAGCACAAAAAAAAGATGTAAAAGTTTCATTTAAAGCCGGTGATACTTTAAAAGTTCATTTTAAAGTTGTTGAAGGCGGAAATGAAAGAATACAGGTTTTTGAAGGTGTGGTTATTCAAAGAAAAGGTTCCGGTTTATCGGAAACTTTTACCGTCAGAAAAACTTCTTTCGGTATAGGTGTAGAAAGAATATTTCCTATTCACTCACCGAGAATCAGCAAAATAGAACTTGTTAGAAGCGGTAAAGTAAGAAGAGCTAAATTGTACTACTTAAGAGATTTGTCAGGAAAAGCAGCAAGAATTGCCGAAGTTCAAAGAAAACAATTTGAACAGGCTGAAAAAGAAGCAGCAAATTAATTTTGAAAACTTTAGAACTTTTTAAATTTGATAAATTTTATTTTGATAAAGGACTCGGTTTTGTTTCCGGAGTAGACGAAGCAGGACGGGGTCCTTTAGCAGGTCCGGTTGTTGCAGCGGCAGTAATTCTATCCGAAGAGACAATTATTGAAGAAGTTAACGATTCCAAAAAACTCACTCCAAAAAAAAGAGAAATTCTTTTTGAAATAATAAAATCAAAAGCATTAAGTTACGGTATCGGTATAGTTGATAATACAACTATTGATAAAATAAATATTTTACAGGCAACATTTTTAGCTATGAAAAATGCTTTGGAACAACTAAAAATTAAACCTGATATTGTTTTGGTAGACGGTAATCATAAAATTCCAAACCTGGAAATTAAACAGGAAGCACTTGTTTCCGGTGATGCCAGAAGCCAATCTATTGCATGTGCATCTATTCTTGCAAAAGTTACAAGAGATAAAATTATGGATGAATATGCAAAACAATATCCGCAATATTTATTTGAAAAACATAAAGGCTACGGAACAAAAGCACATATTGAAGCAATAAAAAAATTCGGTGCTTGTCCGATACACAGAAAAACTTTTGCTCCTTTAAACAGTATTTTATAATTATTTTTTATGAAAAAAATTTTAAATCATTTTATAAATTTTTTCTTTCCTAAAGTATGTTCGTGTTGTAAACGAAATTTACCGGCAAATTATAACGGTAATATTTGTTCCGAATGTTTAAACACATTACCTAAAAATGTCGGATTAAAATGTTCAACCTGCGATGTTCAAATACAATCCCAAAAACATTGTTATGACTGTTCCCACAATAAAAATTATTTTGATTTGATAAAAGCACCTTATAAATATGAAAAATCAGTTAAAGTATTGATACATAATTTTAAATATTCAAACAGATTTTTTTTGGCAAAAAATTTTTCTTCCGCTATGGTTGATGTTATTTTGGAAAATAATTGGGATAAACAAACCGATATTATAATACCTGTTCCTTTGTTTATAACAAGAAAATTTTTAAGAGGATATAATCAAGCTGCTTTAATAGCCGATGAAATATCAAAAAAAACAAATATAAAATATTCTGATAAAATTTTAATAAGGAAATTCTATACAAAAGCACAATTTGCACTTAACAGAAAAGCAAGGCAGGAAAATTTACAGCAAATATTTTATATTAATAAAAAATATATTGATAAAATAAAAAATAAAAACATTTTGCTTGTAGACGATATAGTTACAACTTGTGCTACAGTTAATTCATGTGCAAAAGTATTAAAACAGGCAGGGGCTAAAAAAGTTTTTGTAATATCAATTGCAAGAACAAGTTTTTAATAAAAACCGCTAAGCAAATTTTTTGACACAAATATGCAATATGTAATATAATAAAAGTTATAATTTTATATATAAAGATTTTTATTTTTTAAAGGAGAAAAATAATGAATCCGGTATTGGATAATAAAACTTTTGAAACTTCACAAATGTCAGGTGAAGTTATGACAAAAAACGGAGTAATAAACAAAAGCTTTTGTTTATGGGCAATTCTTTCGTTAGGAGCATATTTAGGTTGGAGTCATCCTTCAATGGCGGCAGGTTTGCTTTTCCCGATGGCAATAGGAGCTTTTATATTGGCCATGATAATTGTTTTTAAAAAACATCTTGCTCCGATGTTATCACCCATATATGCTTTTTGTGAAGGTATGTTATTGGGATGTATTACACTTGTTTTTGAAAAGTCTTATCCGGGAATAGCAGTTAATGCAATTTTTTTAACTGTATGTGTTTTGTTTTGTATGCTTGCTGCTTTTAAAGCAGGTTTTATAAAACCGACAAAAAGATTTTATGCTGTAGTCGTTATTTCAACTTTGGCAATTGCTTTGCTTTATATTGTGGATATGTTAATAAGTATATTCGGCGGTGTAGGTTTTTCTTTTATAACAAGTTCTTCGACCTTCGGAATACTTTTCAGTATTTTTGTAGTTTTAGTAGCTTCGCTTAATTTGATAATAGATTTTGATGTTATTCAAAGGGGAATATCTGCAGGTGCTCCGAAATATATGGAATGGTACGGCAGTTTTGCTTTAATGGTAACGATAGTTTGGTTATATGTTGAAATTTTAAGATTGTTGTCAAAATTGAGAAGATAATAATGGCACTCAATCTTGAAAGAACAACTTTTTTTATATCTTCCACAGAGCCTAAAAAATTACCGCAAAGTATTTGTGAAGTAGCTTTTGTGGGAAGGTCAAATGTCGGTAAAAGTTCAATAATAAATGCATTATGTAAACAGAAAAACCTTGCAAGAACTTCAAAAACACCGGGCAGAACAAGAGCTATAAATATTTTTACCCCGGCTAACGGAAGATGGATAGTGGATTTGCCCGGTTACGGTTTTGCAAGGGTTTCACCTGAAAGCAAAAAATTGTGGCAGGAAATGATAGAAGGTTATATTACTTCAAGAAAAACTTTAAAAACAGTTTATATTTTAATAGATTCTTATGTGGGTCCTACCGAACTTGATATGCAAATGATACAGTGGTTAAATTCTTTGAATATAAGTTTTAAAATAGTTGCAAATAAAACGGATAAAATTGCAAATTTGAATTTGGAAAAATTAAAATGTAAAATTTCTGATAGTTTAACCGTTGACATAAAAAATATTTTTTGTGTCAGTGCAAAAAGCTTGGCAGGTATCGGTAATTTAATAAATGACATAGGAAATATGTTATTAAAATAGGAAGTAAAATAAAAAAGGGGGAAGTAAAATGAAAAAAGTAGCATTGGCTTTGGTTGCCGTAGTAATGTTGTTTGCAGCAAGTGCTCAGGCACAAGTTTTTAAATTGTCTTTATGGGGCGATATTTGTGTTCCTAATGAAGACTACACAGGCGGTTTGGAACTCGGTATCGGTTCGGAAACCCAGGCTGTTGACGGTGTTCAATGGGGTATAATTTATTCCTATGCAGGAAAATTACAAGGTGTTCAATTGGGCTTGGTAAATAATACCGATGACGGACTCGGTATTCAATGGGGTTTTGTTGATTTGGCACAAAATTTCAAAGGTATTCAATGGGGCTGTGTTAACTGGGTAAAAAATGAATTTACCGGTGCACAATTCGGTTTTGTTAATTATTCAAAACAAGTTACCGGTGTTCAATTCGGTTTTGTAAACTATACCGAAACAATGAAAGGTGTTCAACTCGGTTTAATTAACATTATTACAAAAAATACCATGTTCTTGCCGGTATTCGTATTTGTTAACTTCTGTTTCTAATATTTTTTTAATGAAAGTAACCAGCCTTTCAATTATTTTAGGTTTTATTGTCGGGTTGATACTGTCCGGTGTTTTAATTGATGTGTATTCTTATATTAAAGGTTCTGTTGACAGAATAATAATAGCAAGAAATATATCTAAAGCCGAAAAGTATGTTAAAGACGGACAGTATCAACAGGCAATAGAAATTTACGAAAAAGTATATGCCAAAATTAAACCTAAAAAGGAACAGAACGAATCTTTATTCGGAAAAGTAGCAAATAATTTAGGTTTAAGTTTAGTTGAAAGTTCAAATGCAATTAAAAATAGTACCGGTAAAGATTTATTCTCTTCAAAACAAATGAAAAAAGCCCTCGAAATGTTTAAAGAAGCAAAAGATTCTTTTACAAAAATAAAAAATAATCAACTTGTCGATCAAACGGAACAAAACATTAAATTATTGGAACAATCATTATAAATTAAATTTTATTGAAGTATCTTTTCAAAATTAAAAGTTGTCATTGAGTTTAAATTTACCTTCCCGTTAAAAGCATTTATCAATAAATTTATAAAATTCCTGTCGGGTTTAACAAAAGATAAATCTATTGCAAAAGAATTAATTTTTAAATTTGTAAGCATTTTTTTGTATTCAAAAAGGTTAATAGGATATTTTGAAATTACTATAGTGGATTTATTGTCTTTTAAAATTTGAAAAATATCTTTATTGGTTTTAATTGGTTGTTCATTATTTATATCATTTTGCATTTTAGATATTGCCAATTTATAAAATCCGAATAAATATACTATAAATTTATCGTTTAATTTGCCGGCTAAATTTTTAATATTTGTTAAATTATCCTCGGCAGAGGCCGTAAAAGCTTTGATGTTTTTATTTGCTAAAAATTCTGCAGCATAAGTATTTAATGTGTATAAAAATTGTCCGCCGTAAAGATTAATTTTTAAATTTTTAAAAAATTCAAAGTGTGCCAAATTATTTACAAAAAAATTTTCGGCTTTATTTTTTATAAGGTATGTTATTGTGGTATTAAAAAGTTTTATATCTTCTTGTTCAATGTAAGCGGGTAATTCAAAATAAAAATCTTTAACGGTTTTTAAATTTGAAACAGCGGTCAATAAATTTTTTTCCAAACATATTACTGTTTTTGTATTTATGTTTTTTATTAACGGTAACCAATTCAAATCATTTATTCTTATAAACAATTTCGGCAAAGAAATTTTATTGTTGAACGGTTGAATGGTTGAACGGTTGAAAAGTTTATAGTTTTCAGTTTCTATAGATGTAGGCTTATCTTTTCTGCTTTTGCTTCCATGCCTCCATACATCCATACCTCCATACATCTGTTGTTCGCCGTCTGCGATTTTAAAAACTTCAAAATTGTTGTTAATAAACGGTTCACTGCAAAAAACCGTATAAACACCGTTTTCAAAATTTATATTTTTAACTTGCAGTGTAAAATTCTTATCATTTTTATCATCAACAATTCTTATTTTGTCTCCTTCCGATATTTTATATTCAGTTTTTATGTTAAAAGATTCTGTTGATTTATTAAAAACTTTTCCTAAAAACAAACCTGTATTTTTTGATAGCTTCGGCTCTATGATATTTTTATTTCCCGGCATAAAATTAAATATTGTTTTCGGCCTTGCATAATCAAAATTCAAAAGTTCTTTTGCTTGCTTTAAGGTTTCGGTAAAATTTTGTTTTGAACTGTCTATTAAAAGTCTGTATGCTTTAACGGTTTTATAAACATAGTCTTTATTTTTCATCCTGCCTTCAATTTTTAAACAATTTATTCCGATATCTTTTATTTGTTGTATATAATCTGCCAATTGTAAATCTTTGGGAGATAAAAAATATCCTTGCTTGTTATCCGTTGTCCATAATCTTCTGCAAGGTTGTGTACAGTATCCTCTGTTACCGCTGTAGCCGCCTATAAAACTTGAAAGCAAACATAAGCCCGATACACAAAAACATAATGCTCCGTGGCAAAAAATTTCAAGTTCAATATCTGTTTCTTTTCGAATTGTTTTTATTTGTTCAAAAGAAAGTTCTCT
>Ga0265298_10001658_pt1 | contig 32739 bp, 32 predicted proteins | sample AusTroGonzalo_MG_3_FD_193486 | JGI IMG/M metagenome (GOLD analysis project Ga0265298, IMG submission 193486) | Bovine rumen microbial communities from tropical cattle in Woodstock, Queensland, Australia - Gonzalo_01 | ecosystem: Host-associated > Mammals > Digestive system > Stomach > Rumen ... | reverse complement strand
AGTTTCACTGTCGGCGGCACCCGTATTTTTCAGCCAGGCAAGCGCACGGCGGCTGGCATCAATCTCCACAGGCAACGTGACAAAACTGAACAGTGTGGTCAAGGCAAAGAGAGCTATTCCGGCCAGCATCAGACCAGGGAAAACCTGAATCAGAAGTATGCCGGCCAAAAGCACCCAAGTCACTATCTTTGACGAGAACTGTACTACAGGCACCAGTGCCGAGCGCATCTTTACCGGCGCATATCCCTTGGCGTGCTGCACGGCATGACCGCACTCATGGGCCGCTACTGCCGCAGCCATTATGCTGCGTCCGCTATAAACATCACGGCTCAGGTTCACGGTATTGTTCTCCGGATTATAGTGATCCGTGAGCTGTCCCTCCACACATGTAACCTTGACGTCACCTATGCCGTGCTGCTCCAGCATACGGCGGGCTATGTCATATCCGGTACTGCCGTCACGGGTAGGCACTTTCGAATACTTCTGGAACTTGCGGTTCAGATTGGCCTGTACGGAAAAACTCAGAATGGCTATTCCTATGAACAGGATCCAATAGAATGCCTGAGGACTTACGCTGGGATCCATCACTCTCTGACTATTGTCTGGTGGCGGTCCGGACCTACTGATACTATTGAAACAGGGGTCTCAAGATACTCCTCCAGGAAGGTTATGTAATTGTTGAACTCCTCAGGGAACTCATCCTCATCATGGAGAGCGGTTAAGTCAGTCTGCCAACCGGGTAGTTCCTCATAAACGGGCTCCACACCCTCGCAGTCAAACGGGAACTCATCGGTCTGGGTTCCGTCAGGCAGCTTGTAGGCTACACAAGCCTTGATGGTCTTGAACACATCCAGGACATCGCTCTTCATAAGGATCAGGTCAGTAACACCGTTCAGGCGTACTGCATAACGCAACGCCACCAGATCCACCCAACCGCAACGGCGGCGGCGACCGGTCACGGCTCCGAACTCATGGCCGCGGTCAGAGAGAGTCTCGCCGTCGGCGTCAAACAGCTCGGTAGGGAACGGACCGCTACCCACGCGGGTGCAGTAGGCCTTCATTATACCGTAAACCTTACCTATGTTGCGCGGGGCAACCCCCAAACCGGTGCAGGCTCCTGCACAGATTGTGTTTGATGATGTCACGAACGGATATGAACCGAAGTCGATGTCCAGCATGGTACCCTGGGCTCCTTCACAAAGAATGGTCTTGCCCTCGCTGAGAAGGTTTGCCACATAGTGCTCGCTGTCCACGAACTTGAACTGTTGCATATACTCAATGCCCTCACGCCATGCCTTTTCAAGCGGAGCCAGGTCATACTCAAAGTTCAGGCTCTTAAGTGTACGCTCATGGGCGGCACGTGCGGCAGCGTAACGCTCCTCAAAATCGGGACGCAGCAGATCACCCACACGGACACCTGTACGGGCCACCTTGTCAGTGTATGTTGGACCGATGCCCCGGCCGGTAGTACCAACCTTGTTGGAACCTTTCGATGCCTCCAACGCACTGTCCATAAGACGGTGTGTGGGCAGTATAAGATGTGCTTTCTTGGATATGAGCAAGCGGCTCTTCAAGTCTATTCCCGCTGCCTCAAGTGACTCGGCCTCAGCTTTGAAAAGCGCTGCATCCAGCACCATGCCGTTACCGATGATATTCTGCTTGTTGCCCTGGAATACGCCTGACGGGATTGACTTGAGCACAAATTTCTTGTCATCAAAAATAAGCGTATGACCGGCATTGGGACCGCCCTGGAAACGTGCCACCACATCATAGCGTGGAGTAAGCACATCCACAACCTTACCCTTGCCTTCATCACCCCATTGCAGTCCCAGAAGGACATCAATCTTCTCTGTTTTCATTTCTTGTCTATATCTGTTTTATTGTTCATCAGCTTTTTCTGCTTCCTTTTGAGTGACGCATAGCACTTGCTGCACAGACCGTACACATTAAGCGTCCATCCGGTCATTGTGAAACGTCTGGTTCGCATCTCTCCAATCTGACGACGGACCCTGTCGTCATTCATTTCCGTTGTCTTGCCGCATCCGCCGCAGATCAACCGGATAGTTCCCCTGTTCCTGTCTGTCCTCTCATATAACAACTGGCCATTCACCAATACCTTCCTGACCAGTCCGGCATCTTCAAAAAGGCTCAGACTATTATAGACCGTGGCTCTGCTCACCCTCAGACGGTTCTCTTCCGACATGTGCCTGGACAGGTCCTCGGCAGAGACCGAAGATTCATTGGAATAGATATAATCAAGCACCGCAACTCTCTCCTGCGTATTACGCAAAGAGTTAAGGCGCAGATAATCCATTAGTTTCTGCCTGGCCTGCAACAGACTGTCATTCTTATCCATTATCCCTGTCCAAACGGTCCAGAACCGCTTTTGCAGCCTGGGCGCACAAAATGTCCTTACCGCTTATGGCGGCCTCTGCCTGGTCTTTCACCTCCTGGACATAACGGGGCCCCATCTCACGCTCCCCGCGCAGCAGATGTGCAAGCGTGAGGAAACCGCAATAACGGGTAATCGCATTGTCGGAAGCAATCCACCGGAAAGCCGCCTCAGCCGCATTCTTCATACGGCTGAACAGATACATGGAACAGACTTCAGCCAGGTCGGGGTACCTGATCTGTTCAATCCAAAGGTCAGCCATATCCGGCAGGAACTGATCCTCCGGATATACAAGTGCCGCAAGAATCCTGCACTCGCGGATATCCTCTTTCCACAAGGCTACCGCGAGTTCAGAGCTCTTTCCCGTTTCAGACGCTATTTCCTTAAGCTGCGGAATCCCTACACCAAAATTGAGCTTGTATTCTATGCCTGCCTCCCTCATGCCTGTGGAGGCAACGCCGTTCATGTTCAGTCTCAGTTTTTGTTTTATCTCAAGGATTCTATCTTGGACAGTCATTTTGGTTATTATAGCGTCAGATTATCCATGTCACTCAGAAAGGTGCCGTTTCTTATACTGGTGAGGGGCTTCACCCTTCTCCTTGAAGAATGCGGCATAGAACGACTGACGGTTGGCAAAACCTGACATACGTCCTATCTCCTCCATCGTAAGGTTCAGATAGCGTTTATCGGTCAGATAATGAATCGCATCACGCACTCTGAATTCGTTCACCAGACTGGAATAGTTCATTCCGAATCTTGAATTGATCACCGCCGAAAGATACCTTGGATTTGTGTTAAGGTCTTCGGCCAACTGCTTTGCGGAATATTCAGGATCGCGGTATTTTTTCTGGGCAACCACGATTGTCAGTATCCCGTCATACAGCTCATCTGCAAGTTCTGCACGGATCAGGCCCCGGTAATTAGCTTCCTTTTCAGCCTTTTCCCTGATCTTGTAAGGTTTTGGGTTAGTTTTCATATATTTTTAAAGGGAAATTTATTGGCCTTTCTAATTCTATTTTGCGTCCACAAAATAAATGTTTTTCCCGCTAATTTCACACATATTAATGCCAATATTGTTTAAAAAAGTCACAAGATGACAATCTCACTGCCTCAACACCTTTTTTTTTGTATTTTTGCTGTCTGTCAAAAACCCTCTGATGATAGACCAGCTCACAATAGAAAAGATACTCGATGCCGCCAACATTGTGGATGTGGTATCGGAATTCGTAACCCTGCGCCGGCGCGGAGTTAACTATGTGGGACTGTGTCCTTTCCACAATGAGAAGACCCCGTCTTTTTACGTATCGCCTTCCAAGGGGATATGCAAATGCTTCAGCTGCGGCAAGGGCGGCAACGTGATACACTTTCTCATGGAGCACGAGCAGATGTCATACTGGGATGCAGCCAAGTGGCTGGCTCGCAAATACGGGGTACCGTACAGCGAGCGTGAGCTGACGGACTCTGAGAAGGCCCTTCAGAACGAGCGTGAATCCATGTTCATAACAAATCAGTTTGCCGATGACTTCTTCAAGGAACAGTTGCTCAACACAGAAAGAGGCCGCGCCATCGGTCTGGCCTATTTCCGCAAACGCGGATTCCGCGACGACATAATTGACAGGTTCCATCTGGGATACTGCCCTGACCGTCCCGATGCCTTGGCTACCGCGGCGATTGCCAAGGGATATACACGTGAAAACCTGGTCAAGACCGGGCTGTGCTATGAGCGCGAGCCTGACGGCCAACTGCGTGACCGGTTCCACGGCCGCGTGATTTTCCCCGTACACTCATTGGCAGGCAAGATAGTAGCTTTCGGCGGACGCATCATGAACGCCGATGCAAAGGTGGCCAAGTATGTGAACTCGCCTGAGTCCATAATCTACTCCAAGAGCCGGGAACTTTACGGCCTGTACCAGGCCAAGCAGGCCATAGTACGCAAGGACCGCTGCTTCCTGGTTGAGGGTTATGCCGATGTCATATCAATGTTCCAGAGCGGCGTAGAAAACGTGGTGGCATCGAGCGGCACATCGCTCACTCCCGGTCAGATAAGACTCATACACCGTTTCACAAACAACATAACCGTACTCTATGACGGTGACAAAGCCGGCATAAAAGCCTCCTTGCGCGGCATAGACATGCTGCTGGCCGAAGGCATGAACGTGAAGGTACTTCTGCTGCCTGACGGCGAAGACCCCGACAGCTTTGCCCAAAGCCGCAGTGCAACTGATTTCCAGAAGTACATCGACACCCATCAGGTGGATTTCATCCGCTTCAAGGTGAACCTGCTTATGGAAGACGCCTCCGATGACCCGTACAGCCGCAGCGAACTGATAAAGAGCATAACCCAAAGCATATCGGTCATACAGGATCCCATTGTACGCTCTGTATATATAACCGAGTGCAGCCAGATAATGAAGATTGACGAGCGCCTGCTCATAAATGACGTGAACCGCCGCCAGCGTGAGCAATCCCAAACCAATCCTCCCATACAACGTTCCACCACTGCAGCCAACGGTTCCGAACCGGACAATGATGAAACCGAACAGCCTGCCGATGTAACCGCACAGCAGGATTCGGAGTCATCCGCTTCTACCCCAGAGGCAACCCCGGAACAGGAAATATCCGCCCAAGAAAAACTGCGCCAAGACATCCGAGCCCTGAAACGTCAGGGATATGGTCCCATGATGGAAAAGGAGCGTCTGCTGTCCCGGCTCATAGTAAGATACGGCGGGAAAGTGATGTGCACGGTCGAGACCCAGGACGGAGAACAGCCTGTAACCGTGGGCCAGTTCATAGTACAGTCACTGCTCAATGACGGACTGGAATTCCGTCATCCGGTCTATAAACGCTTTGTGGAGATTATGGGCGAACACCTGGACGATGAGGAATTCAACAGCGAACGCTTCTTCATGTCACATCCCGAAACATTCGTAAGTCTCACCGCAGCCAGCCTAATGGAGGAGCGGTACCAGCTAAGTACCATTTTCAAAGACAATCGTCCTACTGATGATGCGCAGAATCTTCTGCACCTTACCCGCCACATTATGGCCGATTACCAGATGGAAGTTCTGCGTCTGGATATAAAAGATGTAGAAAAACAGATGCAGGATTCATCAATTGCAGAATCGCCGGAAAAACTGATGGAACTCCAGCGCCGTTACAAGCAATTGCTCTCTGCCCGCGCCGAACTCTCCAGGATTTTAGGCGAGAGAGTTGTCAATCTGTAAGGTTCCAAATGGAAACTGTCTGCTTTTTTTACTTGCGGGATATCAGGTTCATGAATTCCTCGCGGGTCTTAGCGCGGTTGAAGGCGCCGGTGAAGTCTGAAGTGGTTGTGACAGAGTTCTGCTTCTCCACGCCACGCATCTGCATGCACATGTGACTGGCCTCGATAACCACCATAACGCCAAGAGGCTGTAAAGTCTCCTGTATGCAATCCTTAATCTGAGATGTCATGCGCTCCTGCACCTGAAGCCGGCGTGCAAAAGCATCCACCACACGCGCAATCTTGCTAAGTCCGGTGATATAGCCGTTAGGTATGTAAGCCACATGAGCCTTGCCGTAGAAGGGCAGCATATGGTGTTCACAGAGCGAGTAAAAGTCAATATCTTTTACTATCACCATCTGGCTGTAATCCTCCTTGAACATGGCGGACTTAAGTATGGCGGCCGGATCAATCTCATATCCGCTGGTAAAGTCCAGCAGCGTCTTGGCTACGCGCAAAGGGGTGCGCGCCAGACCGTCACGGTCCGGGTTAGGCTCTATCAGCCTTAAGATTTCTTCGTAATGTTTCTTTAATGCCAGGAATTTTTCCGACTCCTCATCGGAAAACGGTATCAACGAACTCATAGTGAAACTGTTATATCCTGATTACGTAAAATAATCATGCCTTTGTAGGAAGTCTCTTTCTTAAGTCTGCGTAATGTCTCGTAAGCCTCCTCATAATAGAGGAAATCACCTACCGTGCAACGCCAGCGCGGATTACGGAACTCGGTATATACAGGCAAATCCGGATATTTCTCTCTCAGGAACCTGTCAACCTCATTGGCTTTCTCCTTCGAGGCACGCGTGTTGTTTCCTGCATAAACCTCCACCCGGTATCCCCTGGCCTTGATCTTAGTGCCTGACCCGGCATCCGATACGACACCGATAAGACTGTCCAGACGTGCGTCAGCCTCTATACGTATGCGACCCTTACCGGGAATATCCCTCTCCAGCTCCTGCACCAGTGTCCTTTGCTGGGCACTGGCCAGAGCCGTAAAGAGAAAAAGGAAAAATATAATTCCTACCCGTTTCATATTCTTTGTTATGGCCTTTGGGAATCTGCGCCCCCAAAAGGCGTAATCTTACTTCTTCCAGGCGTCAATGATGCCCTTGAAATCAGCAACCTTCAATGAGGCGCCACCAATCAGACCGCCGTCAATATCAGGCTTTGCAAAGAGCTCACCTGCATTTGAAGGCTTGCATGAGCCGCCGTAAAGGATAGAGGTATCCTCAGCCACCTGCTTGCCGTACTTGTCGGCAATGACTGAACGGATGTAAGCGTGAATCTCCTCAGCCTGATCGGCTGTAGCGGTCTTACCGGTTCCGATAGCCCAGATAGGCTCGTAAGCTATGGTGATGTTCTTGAACTCTTCGGCTGACAGATTGAATACTGAACCCTCAAGCTCAGCTTTTACAATCTGGTTCTGGATACCTTTCTCACGCTCTTCAAGTGACTCGCCTATGCAGAAAATGACCTTAAGGCCGTTGGCCAGAGCCAGCAGGACCTTCTCCTTAAGGATGTCGTATGTCTCGTGGTAGTACTCACGGCGCTCTGAGTGACCTAAAATCACATACTCTGCACCGGTTGACTTGACCATAGCGGCCGATACCTCGCCGGTATATGCACCAGACTCCTTGTCAGCGCAGTTCTCGGCAGAGAGACCTATAACATTGTGGTCAATGATTTCCGAAATCTTGGCAAGATGAATGAACGGTGTGCCGATTACGACATCACAGTTTGGCTTATCGGCAGCCAATACCTCGTTTAAGTCCTTGGCCAAAGCCATTCCCTCCTGGAGAGTCTTGTTCATCTTCCAGTTTCCGGCAACAATTTTCTTTCTCATTTCAAACAGTATTAAAGTGTTATTGTATCAATGTCTTAAGTCTGTCAATAAGCACAATCAGCACAAGCGGTGCCATAAACAGCAACAGGACCGCCCATGGAGTGCGTTTGGGATCAGGTTCAGGCACCTGGCCTATACTGATCTCATCAAGGGGAGCCGACAATTCCTCGTCGGATGGAATGCACGGATGACTCCACTTGTTCACTATCACACCGTTCTTGAGGAGTACAAGCCCGGGATTAGAACGGATCATTGTCTTAAGGGGTATCTCGTCACAGAAAAGGAAGGGGAACTCGGCACCCGCGTTCTCAATCCACTGGCGTATGGCCTCATCCCCCGAAGAGGTAAGACCAATCATGTCATATCCCCAATGCTCGCAATAGTCATATACATCGTCTATCAGGTCCAGGTCACTCTCGTTTGCATCCTCCACATGGGGTGAAACCAGCACGAAAGTGTAGCCCGGATTTCCCAGTATGTCTGATGTTACGTCATTCATTTCTCCGTCATACAGCGAGAAATCGGAGAATGAAGGATTCCCTCCGGCAACCTCACGTTTCAGGTCAGTACCTACCTTGTATGGACGGAAATCAAGTACCGGCAGGCTTTTCACGTTTCCTGCCATGAACCTGACGCTGATTGCAACCACTATTATTATCACGATCCACTGCCTGCGGCCATCCACGAACGGCACAATAAGCTTGCGTTTTACAAACACCAGCACAGCAAGCAGAAGCAGGAACACGTTCTTGCCGAAAGTCTGCCAGTTGGTAAGCACCAGGGCATCACCGAAACAGCCACAGTCATCGACCGGATTCTTGAGTGCTATGTAGAGGGTAAAGGGAGTGAGCACAACCATCATGATGAGCACCAGCAGCGATGTTCCCCTTGAGAAAACGCCCAGAAGCATGTAAGCGCCCATAAGAATCTCGAAACCGGCCAGCAGACATGCCAGGATAAGCAGTGTGGAGTCAAGCACGGAACCACCCATGCCAAAGGCATACAGATAATCAGACAGCTTTATTTGCGTACCTACCGGATCTATAGCCTTGACCACGCCTGAAAACATCAAAGTCAGACCCAGGATAATCCGGCAGAAGTTCACCAGCACCTTGAGCGGTTTATTGTCGCGTTTGATTTCGTTATCCATCATTCCTATTTTTCTTCAGGTTGCTCAATGACTGTCTTTATAAGCCCGAACACCGCATAGTTTATCATGTCCATATAGTTGGCGTCAATGCCTTCCGATACCACCGTTTTCCCGTCATGTCCTTCTATCTCCTTGGTACGGTTAATCTTGGTCAGGATAAGGTCCGTGTATGACGTGGTGCGCATTCCGCGCCAGGCCTCATCATAGTCATGGTTCTTCTTTTTCATCAGGTCCAAGGCTGCACCGGCATACTTGTCATACTCCCTGATGGCCCACTCAGCATCGACATCAACAGTATCGGAGAATCCGTGCTCCAACTGTATGAGGGCTATGATTCCGTAATTGACAATACCTATAAGCTCTGAACGTATACCCTCGTCTATGAGTGATACTCCCTTGGTCTCAATACTCCGTATGCGTTTGGCCTTGATGAATATCTGATCGGTAAGGGATTCCGGACGCATTATACGCCATGAAGCTCCGTAATCCTGGAGTTTCTTCATGTACAGTCCGCGGCACAGTCTTATCACCTCCTCAAACTCACTGTTCGTATCGGGAGCCGAATTGATTTGTCCTTTCCCTTTACCCATGTACTACTGTCAGTTAACCCTCAGTGTCTGTCCCACCTTGATTATGGCATTCCTTGAAATGCCGTTCAACTTGCAGATATTAGCCACCGAAGTCTCATTCTTTACTGCTATCCTGCTCAGAGTATCCCCGCTCTTGACCTTATAATAGACCTCACGGGTGTTCTTCTGATACACATAATAATCCGTAACAACCTTCTGGTTGGGGAAGTCAAACATAAAGGCCGGGTTAATGGCGTTACCTAAGATGCGCGTTTCAAAATGAAGATGCGATCCGGTTGACCTTCCCGTATTGCCACCCAACCCTATCGGGTCTCCGGCATGTACAATGTCATTCTCGTTCACCAGTTTCTTGGACAGGTGCCCATAGACCGTCTCAAGGCCGTTGGGATGACGAATGACAAGATAATGCCCGTAACCACGACGCTCATAGCGCGATATACGCACCTTTCCGTCAAATGCCGCACGTATGGTATCACCAACCTTAACCTTAATATCAATCCCCAGATGCGCACGGCCACGGCGCGGACGGTATCCGTACTTGTCGGTTATACGGGTGCTGTCGGTAGGCATGCAATACCCTTTCATGGATATGATTACCGAATCCGGCAGGACCACCTCATTGTACCCGTGGACATACTCGTTACTCCATTCAGGATAGAGATAAGACGCAGGATTGTCCAGGTCAACCGCAAGTCCGGGACTGAGATGTGCAGGCAGAAACACCTGCTCCATAGGCTGCACAGGTATGACACGCGCCGGCATTGCGTCCTGGGCCACGGACTCCGATAACCCCAACGTAAACATCAGCAGCAAAACCACTATCCTGCAAACAACCTTCATCCCTATTTATTATTTTATTTTCAACTTGCAAAGATAATGCAAGCATATAAAAATATAAAATATGCCTGCCCATTTTTTTTCTTGGGCACGGATTTACTCAGGCTAAGCCTGTTTCGGATAATAATCAGGAAATGGATGACCAGTCGTAGTCATTTTTCTTAAGACGGCGTAGCATTCGGCCAAACAGTTGGTTTTCAGGACGTGACAATTCCGGATCCTGGGCCACTATATCCTTTGCTATCTCACGGACATGCTCAATCAGTGCTCCGTCGCGTGCCAGGTTAGCCAACTTAAGGTCAAACGCCATTCCACTCTGCTGGGTACCTTCCAGGTCACCCGGCCCGCGAAGCTTAAGGTCAGCCTCGGCTATCTCAAAGCCGTCACATGTAGCGGTCATTATCTCAATACGCTTGCGGGTATCCTCCGAAAGCTGGTACGGTGTTATAAGCAGGCAGTAAGACTGATCGGCTCCACGGCCCACGCGCCCGCGCAACTGATGCAGCTGGGACAACCCGAACCTGTTGGCATTCTCTATCACCATGATGCTGGCATTCGGAACGTCCACACCTACCTCAATCACAGTGGTAGCCACCATGATCTGAGTCTCATTACGCTTGAAACGCTGCATTTCAGCATCTTTCTCAGCCGGTTTCATTCGTCCATGCACCTTGCTCACTCCATATCCGGCAAACCTCTCACAAACCGTAAGGTAGCCCTCTTCCAGGTTCTTCAGGTCAATCTTCTCACTCTCCTCAATGAGCGGATATACGATATAGGCCTGACGTCCTTTCTTAAGTTCACGGTCCAGGAAAGCATAAACGGACGTATGGTTACCGTCATAGTAGTGATCAGTCTGTATCGGCTTGCGTCCGGGAGGCAGCTCATCAATTACGGATACGTCCAGGTCACCGTAAAGGGTCATGGCCAGCGTTCGCGGAATGGGTGTGGCGGTCATCACCAGGACATGCGGCGGCATATTGCTCTTGTTCCACAGACGCGCTCTCTGCGCCACCCCGAAACGGTGCTGCTCATCTATAACCACAAAACCCAGCCGCATGAACTCCACCGGATCCTCAAGCACGGCATGAGTACTTACCAGGATATTTACACTGCCGTCCTTAAGTCCCTGCAGTATAGACTCCCTCCGCTTACCTTTGATACTGCCGGTAAGCAGTTCGGCCCGCAGTCCCAATCCTTCGATGAAACGGCAGATATTTGCATAGTGCTGTTCCGAAAGTATCTCGGTGGGAGCCATGATGCACGCCTGATATCCATTATCTATGGCAATAAGCATGGTCATGAGAGCCACCATGGTCTTGCCGCTGCCCACATCACCCTGCAGCAGACGGTTCATCTGCCGTCCGCTTCCCATGTCATTGCGTATCTCACGTATCACGCGTTTCTGCGCACCCGTAAGGCTGAAAGGAAGTTTCTCGTTATAGAAACGGTTGAATTTATCGCCTACTCTGGAAAACACATAACCCTTGAACCTGCGCTGACGGTCGCTTGCAAACCGCGCCAGATTAAGTTGTATGTAGAAAAGCTCCTCAAACTTTACCCTGACCTGTGCCAGACGAAGTTCTAACGGGGTATGCGGATTATGGAGAATCTTCAGGGCATCGGTCAGGGGCATAAGACGCTCCTTTTCACGCAGCCAGTCAGGCAAAGTCTCAGGCAGAGGCTCCACAATCAATGCCATCAGGTTGTTCACCAGCTTGCGTATGGCGGTGGAGTTCAGACCCGCCTTCTTCATCTTCTCAGTGGTGTTATAGTATGGCTGCATTCCCATCTCGGAGAGATTCAGGTTTGCCTCAAGGTCTATCTCCGGATGGGCCACGCTCACCCTTCCCCCGAATATGGTGGGTTTACCGAACACTACGTAATCCACACCCGGACGATAACGGTCCAATGTAAATTTTATTCCGCTAAACCAGACCAGATCAGCCACGCCGCTGCCGTCACTGAAATGTGCCACAAGACGCTGTTTGCGTCCCTCTCCTATCTGCTCAAAGCTAAGAATGCGTCCTTTAAGCTGGATATAGGGCATTGCGCCATCTACCTCCCTTATCTGGAAGATACGGCTACGGTCTATGTATTTGTAAGGAAAATAGTAAAGAAGATCCTGAAGCGTGCTTATCTGCAGCTCTCCTTTAAGAAGCGCCGCTCTTGCCGGACCTACACCAGGCAGATACTTGACATCACGCTGTGCAAGGTCAAGCATCAGGCACGCCCGAACATCATCTTGTCACAAACTGAGGCGGTAACCTCATCTCCACGAAGCCGGCTGATAATGGCCTTGGCAAACTCCACAGCTGCAGCAGGACCGCACGCCGTGATAAGGTTACCGTCCTTCTCAACGAAAGATCCGGTACATTCAGCCCCTTTGAGCATATCCTCACAACCCGGATAGCAGGTAGCTTTGCGTCCCCGCAATAGCCCATGCCTGCCAAGAACCGTAGGAGCAGCGCAGATAGCAGCTATGGGTATGTCATGCTCCGTTGCGAACTTGAGCAGAGCCTCCAACCCCTTGTGCTTGCCCAGATTGGTCGCTCCAGGCTGTCCTCCGGGGAGTATAAGCATTTCAGCATCACTGAAATCGGTGTTCTCAAACAGGTCATCAGCCTGAACTGGAATACCCTGACTGCTCTTGACAAGGAATTCGTCTGAAATGGAAATTGTATTCACTTCTATTCCCGCACGGATAAGCATGTCCAGCGGAGTTATTGTCTCAATGGCCTCAAAGCCTTCGGCAAGAAAGATGTAAACCATGATTATTTCAGTTTGAAGTAGTAGGTTATAGTTCCGGTCTGGTTGTTCTCACCACCTATTGCGTTGAACTTTGTCTTTTTGGCAGCCTGCTCAGCCGCATTTCGGAGTTGCAGATTAGTGGTATTGGTACGGTTGTTGATTCTGGTATCAACCACATTGCCGTCCGGATCGACCGTTATGGTTACGACAACGCGTCCCTCATCCTGTATGCCATCGTATGCGGGTCTGGGGAGTTCACCCATCATATCGCGGCCTCCCAGATCCCATGTTCCATAGCTTCCCGTGCCGGAGGGTTTGCCCTGTGAGCTGTTGCCCTCTGTCGAGCCGGGAGTGCCCTGCACATCGGTATCGGTCTCTGTCGGTGCGTTTGACTGCATGGAAGAACTTCGACCAAATGCATTAGCCATCAGGTTCTGAGCCTCCTGAGCAGCCTGACGCTCAAGCTCCGCCTGTATCTCCTCGGGCGTAGGTTGTCTCACCTCCTCCGTCGGAGTGACGGTCTCTTCCCTTTCGCCGCTCTCTATGGCTACCGTCTCCTCCATGTTCTGCGTCAGGTTAGGCTCAGCCTGCGGAGCCACCGGTACAGGTACGGAAATGGGAGCGGGAGCAGGCATGGATTTGACCTCGGTAAACTCATAGTCAGTGTTCGGGTTTCCCATATTGCCCAGCATTACAGGTACACCGCTTTCAGCCTGCGCCACCGGTTTGTTCAGATGCAGCAAGAGCAGCAATGCGATGACACCGCCATGAAGCAACAGTGTCCACAGCGCCGAAAGAAAACTGAACTCCCTTTCCTTCTTTTTCATCACGGGATACTATTTGCGGTCGGGCCTGCGCGTGGCAAGCACCACCTTGAACTGGTTCTCGTTAGCTATGTTCAGTACCTTTACAATCTCCTTGTAAGGAACGGACTCATCGGCGTAAAGCGCCACGTACATGTCCGGCTCCTTCTGCGAGCAGTCTATCAGGAACGCGGTCAACTCATCGAACACTATTGGCATCTCATCGTCATTGCCGAAAGCCGTGTAGTAATTCAGGTCACGGTCTATGATGACGCGTGTGAGCGGCTTGGCCGATGTCTGCTGCGAGCTCTGCGGCAACAGCACCTTGATGGCGTTGGGGCTCACCATGGTTGATGTTATCATAAAGAATATCAGCAGCAGGAAAATGATGTCGGTCATTGACGACATGCTGAACTGCGGCGATACCTCATTACGTCTCTTCAGCATATCACTTCTCCAGATTTACGGTGAAATCCTGTATGAAGGACTCCATCTCGTTAGCTATATTGTCAACCCTTGACACCAGGTAGTTGTAAGCGAACAGGGCTATGATACCCACAATCAGACCTCCTACGGTGGTGATCATGGCCTCATAGATGCCGCCAGACAACAATGAAACGTCAATGTTGTTGCCTGCATTGGACATCTCCCAGAATGCGCGGACCATACCTATTACCGTACCCAGGAAACCTATCATGGGAGCAGCGCTGGCTATTGTTGAAAGACCTTTCAGACCTTTCTCCAGCTTGGCAATCTCAACGTTGGCAGCATTTTCCATACCCAGCTGAACATCCTTGGGATCATGGCCGGACAGTCCCACGCCTTTTTCAACAATACGGCTTAACGGAGATGCGGTTGACTGGCAGAATATCAGGGCTGATTTTATCTCACCGCTCTTCATGTAGTCTTTTACGCGATCCATGAAATGCGGGTCCTTGATGGTTGCCTTCCGATAGACCGATAAACGGTTAAAGAAAATGTAGAAACAGAGGATTGAAAGAAGCAGAAGAACAATCATGATCCAGCCGCCCTTAAGAGCCATGTCAAAAAGATTAATCTTGTCGGAAGTCTCCTCCGCCAACTGCAAGGCAACCTGGCTGTCCGCCTCGCCCAATGTCTGTGCTAATGTAGATTGTAGGAACATATTCAAATAATGCATTTTTTATACTCGGTTATAGTCTTTTCCAATCCCAGATAAAGTGCGTCACACACCAGTGCATGACCTATGGAGACCTCATCTATCCAGGGTATCTGCTGCTTTAGGAACTTAAGGTTCTGCAAACTCAGGTCATGACCTGCGTTCAGCCCCATCCCACACTCCTGGGCCATGCGTGCAGCCTCCACAAAAGGTTTGACTGCCATCTCAGGACTGAGTTTAACATAGTGCAGCGCATAAGGCTCCGTATATAGCTCCACACGGTCGGCACCCGCCTTGGCTGCCATCTCCACCATCCTGGGGTTGGCATCCACGAATATCGATGCACGAATGCCGTTACGCTTCAGCTCCGCTACAATTTCAGTCAGGAAATCCTGCTCTACAAGGGTGTTCCAACCATGGTTTGATGTTATCTGGTCGGGGGCATCGGGCACAAGGGTAACCTGTGCCGGCTTGATGACCTTTACCAGCTCCATGAAAGCCGGTGCGGGATAGCCCTCTATGTTGAACTCTGTGGTAAGTACCTTCTTAAGGTCAAATACATCCTGACGCCTGATATGTCTTTCATCAGGTCTGGGATGCACCGTGATGCCGTCTGCCCCAAAGCGCTCGCAATCCAGGGCCACCTTGAGCACATCGGGGTTATTACCGCCTCGCGCATTGCGTAAAGTGGCTATCTTGTTGATATTTACACTTAATCTGGTCATAAAAGTCCCTTCACTTGAATAAAATGAACTATCTTTGCCCGGAGCAATCATTCCTTACATGCTCCAATCAGCAAAGATAGGAATAATTCCGCTCATCATTGCTTAAAAGATTATAAAGATGAGATTCGCCATATTCGGAAACCCGTCAACAACCAAGACCTGCGGCCAGGAGCAGCAGTTCTTCAGACTCCTTCGCTCACTGGGCGATGAAATTTCTGTTGACAGCCGCTACCTTAAGTTCCTCACCGTAACTTTAGGACTTGACATCCCGTATGACAACGTCATTGAAAACGATGACTTTACCGCCGATGCAGTTGTAAGTATCGGAGGTGACGGTACTTTCCTGCGCACAGCCACCCGCGTAGGCAGCAAGGGCATACCCATGGTGGGTATCAACACCGGCCGTCTGGGTTTCCTGGCCGACATCACCACAGACCGTATTACCGATGCCATTACCCGCATCCATAACGGAGACTGCACGCTTGAGCAGCGTAACCTGCTGCAGGTCAATATGGAAGGTCTGCCTCTAGGACACACACCGTACGCCCTGAATGACATTGCCATTCTCAAGCATGACATCTCATCAATGATTCAGATTGAGACCAGCGTAGGCGGCACACCTATGATCACCTATCAGGCCGACGGCCTGGTGGTAGCTACCCCCACCGGCTCCACAGCCTACTCCCTGAGCGTAGGCGGCCCCATCATTGCTCCGGGTACCAACGTGCTTTGCCTCACTCCGGTGGCTCCACACAGCCTCACCATGCGTCCGCTGGTGCTTCCTGCCGATGAGACCATCCGTCTGGACGTAACCAGCCGCAGCCACAGCTTCCTGGTATCAATTGACGGCAACAGTTTCAGCTGCCCCGAGCATACCGTCATAGAAATCAGCCGCGCCCCCTTCAAGATAAGCGTAATCAAACCCGCCAAAGGCGATTTCTTCGCCACCCTTAGGGCCAAAATGCTCTGGGGAACGGACTCACGCAAATGATATCATTTGCAGAAAAGTATCCTAATTGCACGGAACTAAAGGGGATATAGTCTCGGAAACCATCGACGCCCATGTCGCTGTGAATGGGAGGGGCCCGCGCCGTAGGCGTGGGAGGGATAGCGCCCCATCGGGGCGCGTAGTTTCAGAGACTATATCCCCTTTAGTTCCCTTTCAAAATATGACTAACCAATAATTTTTGAGTATGATTCCAGGAAACGGTCAGCATCGGATTTGGTGATGCAGAGGGGCGGGAGGAGGCGGATGACGTTGGTGCCGCTGACGCCGGTGAAGATGTGCTCATCAAAGAGCAGGCGCTGGCGGATCTCCTTGATGGGCTGGTCAAATTCCATTCCTATCATCAGGCCGCGACCGCGAACCTCCTTTGGACCAGGTATGTTCTTTAACTGCTCTAACAGGTATGCGCCAACAGTGGCGGCATTCTCTACCAGATGCTCGCTTTCAATCACGTCCATTACGGCAAGTGCCGCTGCACAAGCCAAGTGGTTGCCGCCGAATGTGGTGCCCAACTGACCTATGACTGGCTGGAACATGGGACTTATAAGCAACGCTCCGCAGGGCAGTCCGTTGGCAATGCCCTTGGCTACAGTGATAAGGTCCGGCCTGATGCCGTTGTACTGGTGGGCAAAGAACTTGCCGCTGCGACCGTAGCCGCTTTGGATTTCGTCCAGTATCATTACAGTGCCGTTGGCCGTGCAGGCCTCACGCAAGCCCTGCATGTATTCATCGGAAGGAACCTGTATGCCTCCAACTCCCTGAATGCCTTCGATTATCAGGGCTGCCACATCGCCTTTGGCAAGTTCAGCCTTGGCTGCATCAAGGTCACCCCAAGGTAAGTAGGTCACGTGACCGCAGGCGTTGATGGGTGCAATGATCTTGGGGTTGTCTGTTACCTCAACGGCCAGTGAAGTGCGGCCGTGAAAAGCCTTCTTAAGTGAGAGCACGCGGCTGCGGCCCGTATGGAACGAAGCCAGCTTAAGCGCGTTCTCATTAGCCTCGGCACCGCTGTTTATCATGAACAGGCTGTAATCCTCATAGCCCGATATGTGGCCCAAACGCTCAGCCACCTGCTCCTGCAGGCGGTTGATCACTGAATTGGAGTAAAAGCCCAAAGTTGATACCTGACGGCTGATAGCCTCAACATAATGCGGATGTGCATGGCCGATGCTGATTACCGCATGACCGCCGTAAAGGTCCAGGTACTCCTGGCCTTTGTCATCCCACACTTTCTGGCCCTGTCCCTTCACTATGTTTACGGGAAACAGGCTATATACTGGAAACAGATTCATTTTATACTTTTGCTTTGGCTACGATACGGTGCGTGACTTTAAGCAAAGAGATCCGCTTTAAGCCAACGCCAACGTTTATTATTCTCTTAAAAACCAGAGGATTTCAGAACCAGTCCTGTAGTCTCCTTCAGGTTGAAAAGGAGATTCATATTGTGGACAGCTGTTCCGCTTGCACCCTTGAGCAGGTTGTCTATGCAGGAGACAACAAGCAGTTTATCGCCGTGTTTCTCTAAGTGCAGAAGGCACTTGTTGGTGTTGACCACCTGCTTCAGGTCTATCTGCTCCTCAACCACATGCACAAAAGAGTCCTCGGCATAATACTCACGATATATCTTGTAGAGTTCATCTATATCAACGGCGTTCCTGACCACCACGGTAGCGAATATGCCGCGTGTAAAGTCACCGCGATACGGGATGAAGTTGATATCCGAGTCAAAGCTGCTCTGCAGGTGCTTGACCGACTGGATTATCTCAGGCAGATGCTGATGCGTAAAAGGCTTGTATATGCTTATGTTGTTGTTACGCCAGCTGAAGTGGGTGGTCGCACCCGGTTTTACACCTGCGCCTGTGCTGCCTGTGATGGCATTCACATAAATATCATCATTAAGCATAAGGTTACGGGCCAAAGGCAACAAAGCTAACTGGATGGCTGTAGCAAAGCAGCCCGGATTTGCCACGTACTGACTCTTGCAGATAGCACGACGGTTCAGTTCCGGCAGACCGTAGATAAACGGATTATCTTCGGCCTCCAGACGGTAATCCATAGAGAGGTCTATCACCTTAAGGCCTTCAGGCAGGGTATTGGCCTCCATGAACTTGCGGGTATCACCATGGGCAGTACAGAAAAACAACACATCGATGGTATCAAGCGGCAGCTGGTCAGTGAACACCATATCGGTCTCACCCATCAGGCCCTCATGAACCGCACTGAGCTTGTTTCCTGCATTACTGGTGCTGTTCACAAACACAATCTCTGCATCGGGATGTCCCAAAAGTATGCGTATCAGTTCTCCGGCAGTGTAACCTGCACCTCCTATTATTCCTACTTTAATCATACGGGTTATCTCTCTTCATCGGGATGAACGCTGTAGTATGCGCGCAGCGGAGTGGATGTAATCTTGATGAATCCCTTGGCATCATCGGCAGTCCAGGCCTTTGCGCCCTCTCCGTACTCACCCAGCTTGTTGTGTACCAGGTCATCAGGGGTATCGCAACCCACGGTCTGGAAACTGTAGGGACGGAGTTCCAGAGTTACTGTTCCGTTCACGTTACGCTGTGAGCTTGCCAGCATTGCCTCGATATCGGGCATAACCGGCTCCAGGTACTGACTCTCATGCAGGAACATTCCGTACCAGTTAGCCACCTGGTCCTTCCAGTACTGCTGCCACTTGGACAGTGTGTATTTTTCAAGGAAGCGGTGTGCGCCGATGATAAGCATGGGGGCTGCAGCCTCAAAGCCCACGCGGCCCTTGATACCGATAATGGTATCGCCCACATGGCAGTCACGGCCGATGGCATATGAGGCACCTATCTTCTCTACCTCCTGTATGGCCTTGATGCGGTCAGAGAACTTCTTGCCGTTTACGGCTACCAGCTCACCCTTCTCAAAGCCCAGGCTCAGGATCTCGGATCCATCCTTTGTAGGATGCTTAAGGTACGCGCTCTCGGGCAGGCCCTGCTTGCTGTCCAGGATCTCACCGCCGCAGATCGATGTGCCCCAGATACCCACGTTGTATGAGTATTTGAGCTTGGCAAAATCGGCGCTGAAACCGTTGGCGTTCAGGTAATCTATCTCCTCCTTACGGCTCAGGTTACGGTCACGGGTCAGAGTGATGATCTCAACGCCGGGAGCCTTTACCAGGAATGTCATGTCAAAACGTATCTGGTCGTTGCCGGCACCTGTTGAACCGTGTGCTATGGCATCGGCCCCAATTTCATTGGCGTACTTGGCTATGGCCAGAGCCTGGAATATTCTCTCCGATGAAACCGATATGGGATAGCAGTTGTTACGCAGCACATTGCCGAATACCATATACTTGAGTGACTTCTCATAATATTCCTGAGTCACATCCAGAGTCACATATTTTACTGCGCCCAGCTTATAGGCGTTCTCCTCATTCTTCTTGAGGTGCTCAGGGCTGAAACCGCCGGTATTGGCGCATGCGGCATAAACCTCATAACCCATCTCACGGGTCAGATACATCACATTGTAACTGGTATCAAGACCGCCTGAAAAGGCAACTACTACTTTCTTTTTTGCCATATCTTATTTATCAGTTTTCTTACTGTTTTCAATCTTCCTTATTCTCTTCAGCACATCGGCCGGGATCTTGGCCGGCAGATACTCTTCGGGATCATACAGCATACCTGTACAGATGCAGTACTTGCGTTCTGTACGGTGCAGTATATCCACATTCACGCAGCCCTCGCAACCCTTCCAGAAAGCCTCATCCTGGGTAAGGTCGGCAAACGTGACGGGCTTGTAGCCCAACTGCGTGTTCATGGCCATCACGGCCGCACCGCTTGTAAGCGAGAATATCTTGGCATGAGGCCAGCGAATGCGGGCAAGTGTGAATGTCATGTCCTTGATACGCTTGGCCAGACCGCGGCCACGGTAATCAGGGTGAACTATCAGACCTGATGTTGTTACGTATTTCTTATCCTGCCAGGTCTCAATGTAACTGAAACCGGCAAATGTTTCACCGTCAAGCGCAATGACCGCCTTGGCCTCGCGCATCTTGTTCAATAAATATTCATGGGTACGCTTGGCGATACCTGTTCCACGTACTTTTGCAGCTTCAGATATGGTTTCCAGAATAGTGTCCACGTATTTCTCGTGTGATTCATCGGCAACCACAACCTCAATTTTGTCTTTCATTTCAGACCTTATTAAAAACTACTTTATAAGGAAATTATGATAGGTTCAAGAGACCTCTTTATCTCCTGCCTGCTTGCGCCTTCTGCAAGAACTATGAGCAAGGTGTCATCACCTGCAATCGTTCCCAGCACACCGGGCAGATTATGGTTGTCAACATCGTAGGCCAGACTGCTTGCATAGCCAGGCTTGGTCTTGATGACTGCCATGTTACCCGAAAAATTAAGCGAAACGAATCCGTAACGGGGCTGATTGAGTGCCAAATCATCTGATGCACCTGCCGAACTCTTCTTCTGCAGAAGTGCATGGTTAGGCAACACGTACAGATAGTCTCCATAAGTGTTGGCAACTTTAGAGATCTTCATTTTCTTGAGGTCTCTGGACAATGTGGCCTGTGTAACCGAATAGCCTCTTTCGTTCAGAACCTGAAGAAGCTGGTCCTGATTTTTGATGTCCTGCTCCGATATGATCAGACGGATAGCCTCCAAACGGTTGTTCTTATTCTTCATATTGCATAAATATTCTCGTTTCGGGTGCAAAATTAGCGATAAAATCGTTTCATTATACATTTATACGGGAAATAAATATGCAAAAATCATTAAAATAATACGCAGAGAGCCGTCTGAGCCATCTGCGTATATTGCATAATGTATATACCAAAAAGTTGTCCCGCAACTGATTATCAATCCAGTTCCTGGTCAGCCTCGTAGCCTCCCAGTTCACGGATACGGTTCTTGAGCATAGCAAACTGCTGGAACAGGTCATGCACGGGACGCTCACCGTCGTAAGTCATGGGTTTCTTCACATAGAACGACAGCCACTCCTGAACACCGCTCAGACCGGCCCTGAGAGCCAAATCAGTGAACAGCAGCAGATCCAGGCAGATAGGAGCCGCCAGTATGGAGTCACGGCACAGGAAATTGACCTTTATCTGCATGGGATAGTTCATCCACCCGAATATGTCTATGTTGTCCCAGCTCTCTTTATTGTCCTTGCGTGGCGGGTAATAGTTGATCTTTACCTTATGGTAAATATCGCTATAAAGCTCCGGATATTCGTCCTGCTCCAAAATCCACTCTACCGATGAAGCCTTGCTTATGCGCTTGGTCTCAAAGTTGTCAGGATAATCTATCACCTGACCGTCACGGTTACCCAGGATGTTTGTTGAGAACCAGCCCTCAACACCAAGCAGACGTGTACGGAGTGTAGGAGCAAGAGCACTCTTTATCATGGTCTGACCGCTCTTGAAATCCTTGCCCACTATAGGCAGCCCCTGCTTTCTTGAGAGCTCGAACATGGCCGGTATGTCAACGCATACATTCGGTGCGCCCATAATGAAAGGGCATCCCTCCATAAGTGCGGCGTATGCATAAATCATGCTTGGCGGCAGATGCTTGCGGTCATCGGCTTTCATGGCAGCCTCAAAACCTGCCAGTGTCCCGTGAACCTGTTCATTTATCGGGGTATAAGACTCCGTACTTGCAATCCAGAATACAATTACCCTGTCACATCCGCTCTCCTTCCTGAAGTTCTGTATATCCTTGCGCAGGTTCTGCGCGTAGTTCCAACGTGTATCCTGGGGCATGACCCAAAGCGGATCGGGCACGCGGCCGAATGAAGGATCCACCAGATTCCTGGCAAAGTCAGCATCAAAGCAGGCCTTCATGGGTTTTATGCGCTCCAGCTCATCACGCACCGGCTCAATGTCCTCTTTTTTCAGCACCTGACAGTAGAGCGCGCTCTCGTATGCATTATCCTTAAACACATCCCATGCACCGAAAACTAGATCATTCAGGTTGACCAGGGGAACAATATCACCTACATGCTTGTACTGTTTTTTCTCACCACGTCCCACACGCATCTTGCCCAACTGCGAGAATGAGCCAACAGGATTTGCAAGCCCTTTACGCGCCATGAGCGTACCGGTGACCAACGTAGTCGATACGGCACCCAATCCCACGCAGAGCACACCTAACTTACCTTTTGCCGGTTTTATATCTGATGTCATTTTTTCCTTCCGCTTAGTAAACAGCAAAAGTACATCAAAAAACCGAAAAAGAGGCAATTCTCACTTCTTCAACTCCTCAAGCAGAGACATAAGGTCGCTGATATCGGACTCCGTAAGGTCATTGTCACGGATGAATGTATTGAGCAGGGATTTGGCAGATCCGCCAAACAGGTTGTCCTTCATGTGTTTGAGGACCCATCGGTTGTACTCCGGCTTCTCCACCAGCGGGTAGAAGATGAACTTCTTACCCTCACGCTTATGGGCCAGGAACCCCTTCTCCTCCAGAATCTTCATGAAGGTCTGGACCGTATTATACGCAAGCTTGGGCTCAGGCAGACGCTGCAGCACATCATCCACGCAGCAGTTGCGCACCTCCCAAATCACGTTCATGACCTCCTGCTCTCTATCTGATAACGCTTTCATACAGCACTATGGTTCTAATATTTGTATAACATTCGGACGGCCCACCGGAACATCACTCACCCATATCCTACGAGTCAAGGTGGTAATCCAATTCTCCATCTTCTCAAGCACCTTGTCCATATAGGCTACCGATACCGTTCCGTCCTGATTTATCTCAAACAGAACGATTGCCTTCCTCTCATCGCCGCCGGGGCAGTTCTCCCTGAAGTAAGGAACCAGCTGGTCAAACTCTATCGGCCTCATATTTGAGATGTCATCACCCTTGCCCACGTATATCTGTCCGTTTCTGAAGCCCATCCTGAAGAACTCCTCCTTATCCTTGTTGTCATTATACCATTTCATATTCTTCACGTGACGGGACCTGTCCCCCAAGCCGCTTCCCCATTCACCCAGGAGAATCTGCTTTATGGAATCCTGGCGTGTGGGCATCGCGGGCAGGACTCGGACAAAAGGCTTGGCTGTAAACGGTTTGTACTTGTCAGGGCTATCGGAAAATATTTCCTCTACCTCATTCCAAACACGTCTGGAAGTGGCAAAACGGAAATCAATCTTATAGAATACTTTTTCATTATCCTCAGGATAAAGTCTTAAAAGAAGATCTTTCAGTTTATCCGGTGAATCTACAGTATATGAAAGCTTGGGAACTTTGATAAGAATTGTATTGTCAGCTTTAATCTCCACAGCGACACTGTCCGTTCCTTTTTCCGCTGACAGACTTTCCAGAGTGGGATTTATATCCTGTGCGGAGTTCAATAAGCGTGTCACATTATAGGCTGTCACAACAATACCGTTCCGGCGGTTTATTTCCACTTCAACACATTTGTCGTTGTCATAATCAACTGCATATCCTAACGGTGGCGGCGGAACAGTTTTCATGTGAGGCAGAGTGATCAACACAATCTTATCATCAGCATAACTGTTCTGGAGCTGTTTGATGATATTCTGAACTATATCAAGATGCTCGTCATTTGCTTTTGTCACGAACACAAGGTCTGGACGGGCCACTTCAACGGTGCTTTCACTCTTCAGCCGCTCAAATTCTGTCGCAAAATTGTCAAGTGTTGCAGGATGGAATGTCTGTTCGCCATCAAACGTCATCCAGATTGCACCATCCCATTCAATCTCCACGAATATGTTCAGTTGCTTCAACTTAAAATCTTCATTTGATCCATATCCGAATTTCTTCAGGAAAGTGGTATCAACCGGTTCAAGCCGGGAGACAGGCTGGGCCGTATTTTCAGTTATTGACTCAGACATTCCGGCTGCAGTGTTATCCTGACTGGTCTTGGGCTTACAGGCCGATGCCAACAGGATGGTAACCAATACTACGGGCAGCATAAGCAGCGCACGTAAGCAAACAAAAGGAGAAGATTGGCTGCATTTCATCATCTTTATACGTTTTTTGGTTGAACAATCTGCAAAATTGCTGGTCAAATACCCTATCCTGCTGCCCAATGCAGCCTGGACAAGACAAATCTGATACTGACGCTCGTTGTAGCCATCGGCCAGCACGGTGGCATCGGCCTCATATTCATGAACCTCCTGCAGGCTGCGTTTTAGTGCCCACGCCGCCGGGTTGAACCATTGCAGTGCACAGACCAGCTGAGCCAGCAACACATCTATCGAGTGGCAGTTACGGATATGGGCCTGCTCGTGTTCTATTATCATCGCAGCACTGTCGGATTCAAAATCCTTGCGACTCAGGATGATGGTATTCAGCCAGCTGGTAGGCTGGAAATCACCGGCACAAACCACCAGACGTGAGCCGTCGGCCAATCTGCGACCACCCAGACGACATAGAGTCTCGGCACGGATTATGCCGATGAAAAGGCGGATAATAAAAAACGCTACTCCCATCAAATATATATAGGTGACGATTCTGACTATATCCATTTGCATGAACGTCTCCATAATCCTTACTCCTAAAGCAACACGAGTGTGCAATTGGGGTCTGTCCCCTTTTGTATCATTTTCAACTGAAAATGCTGCCTCTTCTGACTCAAAAGAGTACAATTGGGGTCTGTCCCCTTTTGTATCATTTTCTGACTCAAAAAAGTACAATTGGGGTCTGACCCCTTTTGTATCATTTTCGTGCAAAAGGGGACTCTCCCCTTTTTCTCGCACCCCAATTGAGTCAATCCTTACGGCGGGCAGAATAAACGAGAGTATAAGAATGGAAAGCAGGACGGTCCTGTTGAATCTGTGCAGAGTAGTACGGCTCAGCACCAAGCGGTAAACTCCATATAGGAGTGCCAGCGTAACGGCGGATAAAACAAGGTAAATCATAAGCTTTGGACCATTTAAAGGTTAATCTCTGCAACAAAGAAAAACCATCAAAACTCCAAATCCTAATATTTTAGGAGAAAAAGTCCTAAACCCTTAGGATTTTAACTTTTATTATTAGGACTTGCAGTACTTGGGGCACAAAAAGAACCGTCCCTATTGTGCCCTTTTGTATATTTGTAAAAAAAAGATGCGTATGAGAAGATGTAAATACGGATGGATGATTCCGGCAATCACCATCATTGTGAATGTGTGTGCAATATGGATAAGGTGGAGTGCCCTGCCCGATGTACTTCCGGCCCACTTTGACCCGGCAGGCAATGCCAGCGGCTCCATGGCCAAGACAACGCTGATATTCTATCCCGTCATCAGCATTATGCTTTGCCTGGTTACATATGGAATATACACCCTGGCAAACAACATGTTCAAATTAAAACCCGATGAAAAGGGCCTGCGCATATGCGGGCTTCACGTATTTGCATCCTGTCTAGCATTAACCGTCCTTTCATCGACAATGGTAACGCTAACAATGGGCACCTGCCCGCTGTTCATGTTTGCCGAGCCGGTACTCCTTATTGCCGGAATAACCACCCTAATTGTATGTCTGATTAAAGCAAAATGATACAAAAGGGGTCTGACCCCAATTGTACTATTTTGTCACGATTGCGACAAAACCACCACGAGCAGGGAGCGTAAGCTTACCGGCTTGAACGTTGTTTTGGATGTTGAATCCCATCCCTGGTTTATCACCCTTGTCAGTAATAAGGGTTGACAGCACAATATCCTTACCTATTCTTGAGACATCAGGCTCCAAAGTAATTTCATTTTCTGTACCATTTATACCCGCAATGTACCAAGTATTACCAGAACGCCTAGCTATTACAGCGCTTTCTCCGGGATATCCGGAAAGCAGGCGGGTATCATCCCAAGCCGATGGCAGACCGGAAAGCATAGTCTTGATCTGCTCCGGCAATCCCAGATAAGCCTCCGGGCGGTCAGCCATGTGCTGCAGACCGGACTCAAACAGTATGGGCAGAGCCAGTTCATGACAATCAGTAGTGATATGCGGATTCTGACTGTCAGTGAATGTGCAGGGAGTATAATCCATTGGACCGATGACATTGCGCGTGAACGGCAAGGTTGCGTTATGGGCTGCAGCGGCATTAGTCATGCGGCGGTTGTTGTTATACCACTCGGCACCATAGACCGCCTCCATAGACATCAGGTTGGGCCATGTGCGGCTCCAACCGCGCGGGATGGTGCATCCGTGGAAATCAACCAGCAGATGATGCCGTGCTGCATCCTCCAGAATATCCAGATAATAATCTACCATCTCTTGGCCATCGGGCAGGAAGAAATCAACCTTTATGCCTGTGGCGCCCATCTGCTCCAGACGGGTCATCTCCTGCTCACGGGCCTCACGGGTACGCAAGCGGTCCTGCGGTCCGGGAGCACCAGGACCTATCCATGATGTGCCGGAGTTGTACCAAAGATTGATCTTGACCCCACGCTCACGTGCGTACGCGAGAGCATCATCTATATTACCGCCGTTAGACATCTCATCCCACTCCCAGTCAATCAGGCTGTAGGGCCAGTGCATGTCATGAGCCAGGTCTATGTACTCCTTAACCTTCTGGAAATCCTTTGAACTGTGGTTGTAGGCCCAGTAAATCCACGATGAAACGCCGGGCTTTATCCATGACGTATCCTGAATCTTACACCCTTCGGCCATATCGGTCACAAGCGTAGATTCAACAATATCGGCCAGATTACCTATCATTATAATCCTCCACGGATGGGCCAGGCCTTGATCAGTGTCAGTATAAGTCACGGTGTATTCCTGTCCGCTGCATGTAAGATATGAGCAACCGTTCCCATGTAATACTCCGGACTCAGTAATAAGTCCGAACAATCCATCGCCGTATTCCACAAGTGCCGGATAACTGTATTTGCCGTTAACTGCCGATGTACTCTCGGGGTAGAATCCCTCATAATCGGTCTTTTGCCTCTGCAGCCAGCGCTTGGTGCCATCGGGAATAACATATGATACACGTTCATCGCCGTCACCAAAACGGAATGCCACGCCGTCATTAGCCACCCATACGGTCATGAACTTCTTACCGGATTCACATGACATAACCTTAAACACATTAGAGCACTCCCTACGTTTGCCGGACACCATACTGTACTTATTTTCAACAGGCTCCACAATTCTACTGGCACCCGTCAAAGGGCTCATATCAATCCTGACCGTCTGGACTACCTTTTTATTATACTTGACGGTCAACGTGCTGTCATTGACAAACACGCAGATTTTCTTATCGGGCGAATAAACTCTGGAACCCTTATTACATCCGGTATTGCAAAGTGACAGCAAGGTGACGATAATAAACAGTAGGCGGTTTCTTTTCATTTTGAACAGATTAATATTAACGGTTGCAAATATAAAACCATTTAGCGGGAAAGGATACGAATAGGCCCATAATCTTGCAGGACTGAAGACAAACCTATATCTTTGCCTTGATTTAGTGTAGAACTTGTCACAACCAACAAGTTTGATGTTTATAAAATAAATAATCAATTATCGTATGAGAGCTCGTGTATCGTTTTTCATCAAAAGTGTCTTGCCGGTTTTGTTTACCTTAACCCTCGTTACTTCGTGCGAAAAGGAAAACACCCCTGAACCCGAACCCGAACAGAAGGAGCAGCCCATAGTGGTTAATCTTGATGCATTGACTGTAAGGGAATCAGGTACTTTCTCTCCCGCTGACCTCTGCTATGACGCACTTCAGGAGATCCAGGAGGGCAATTCCCCAGAAGACTCTGTGAGGGCACAGATATACCGGACGCTGCTGGATAACCTCTACTCGGCCAATCTTTACGCAACTCAGGAATTCATCGACATCAACGGCGGGAACTTAAGCCTTTGGACTCTCATCAAAACCGGCACCGAAGCAGCGTGGAACAAATTCTCTGAATGGGTGGAAGAGACCGTGGATGAGGGTGTCGAGGCTGTCAAGGAGGCTTGGAACCACGTTCTCACGGCCTACGAATGGCTACGTATGGGCTATGCGATAGTGGATTATCCCAGCACTTCAGCCGACGGCACGCCCATAACGCTGAGTATGCTGGTCTGCTGGCCGGAGCGCGTAGGTCTTCCGGATCCCAGCCCCAACACGCTTGTTATAGGTAACCATGTGACTCGCACCCGTTACGATGAAGTCCCTTCATACTTCAAGACGTTGAGTTCGGCTACGGACGTTCACTTGCTGGCCACGACCTGGGCTACAGCTTCGTTCATTTTACCGGATGTGATAGATGGAATCAGAGAAATAATTGGAGACCCCCGCGAAGCATTGCTGGTTATGCCTGACTATGAAGGCTATGGCGCATCTCTTTCCCGTACGCACCCCTACCTTAATCGCAACGTCCAGGCCCGTCAGAGCCTGGAGGCAGCTCTCTATGCCAAGGAGTGGTTTGAGAAAAACAAGAAAAAGGAGTTCACCGATGACTACAAGACCATCGCTATAGGCTATTCCCAGGGTGGCGCCGTGTCGGCTGCAACCTACCGGTATGCGCTGGAAAACGGATACGCTGATGACCTGAATTTTGTAGGAGCAGTCTGCGGAGACGGCCCCTATGAGCCTGAGCAGACACTCAAGACTTACATCAGCTCAAATATACTGTCTATGCCAGTGTCCATTGCCCTGGTATTGAAGGGCCTTTGCGAAACTGATCCGGAAATGATCAAGGTAGGTGCAAAGCCACAGGACTTCTCCACGGAATCCTTCTACAAATGCGGTATTTACGAAAAGATTGGCGCCAAGATTTATACGACCGATGAATGCGGCGACTGTACCTGGCATTATGCGGATGAGCACCCCGGCGCGTTCCAATGGAAGACTTACGTGGAGCCAGACGGTAAGGAGCAGCACACGCACCTGTGTACCAACACAGCGGCCAATAAGGCAACAATAGATTACTTTACCGATGGAACATTGCCCGATGACAAGACGCTCGCTTTAAAACTCCAGACTCTGGGTCACTGCCTGCAAAAACACGGCCTTACCTACAGTGAGGGCGGTACCTGGGTTCCACCGTCTGACGCAAAATTCACCTTCTTCCACGCCAGGAGAGATGATGTGGTCCCTTATGAGAATATGGATCTGGTCAGATTGAGATGGGGGTATGACAAAGCCAAGTATATTGAGTATAACACGGACACTTGGATCCATAGCAGCGTGGGCAGCCCCTTTTTCATCTATTACAGCTTCAGGGAAGCCCTGAAGATACTTGAGGGCGATTGGAAATCCGGTGCATCCGTCGTCAGTGGCGGCTCGTTCTAATCGGTCTTGACGAAGAACTCATTCGGACCGGTGACATAAAGATTGCCGAATAGCGGCCCCGGAATAATCTGGGGATGCGATCCCAGTGTATTGGATGCGCAATACAGGAACAGGTCCCGGTATGTGGCCGAGGAATGCTCCTCCAGATATTCCACGACATTCCGCGTGAAGCGGTCGCACATCCAGAAACCTTTATCGGCATCCCAGCAATCCGCCCATGACTGTTCGTAGGCATTGGCACCGGAGATTCCCAGTGTGCCCGGGACATCCGCCAACGGACGCAGCACGGCCTCACCGTAACAGGGCTCGGCTATGACAAGAAGTTTTCGGATACTCATTGCGGCGACGGCATCCCGCAGCATGGACGCGGTGTAGCCGGAGCCTTCAGGCGACCCGCGCCAGATGAACTCGGCCTCCTGACCGGGCCTGGCTTTCTGGCCATGCCCGCTCCAGTACAGCAGGACATTGTTTCCTTCGCCTTGCGGCAAAACCACAGGAAGGCGCTCGCTGCTTTTGCCCAACAGGATATCTGTGATGTCGGCCGTCGTGAGGGAGGCAGCATCGTAGTCCACCACGGCCTTTGGCAGGTCTTCCGTGCCACCGTACAGATCCTGGCTGGTGACAAGATTGGCCCGGATAACACCGGGCGAGGGGTTTTTAGGATCCGTGGGGAGCGACTTGTCAAAAATCAGTATGATGTGCTCATCGTCAAAACCTCCCTTGCGCAGGAGCTGATACACCGACAGCACGTCTGAACCGTGGCGGTAATCCTGAAAGCGGTCGCTTGCATGGACCAGAACGGCATATTGACCGGACAGGGGTGCATAGTCTGCCTCCTGGCCGTTGCCGGCCTGATTGGCAAAGTCATCGATGGCGTGCCGCTCATCGTAGCTGTTTTGCCAGTCGGCAATCACTTCGGCCGCACCATTCCGGTAGTAGTGCAGGTGCCGGAATTTTCCGTCATGTATATCCCATTGCAGATAAGTGGTCTGCGTAGTGGAGAGGAAGGATTCATCGTCGAACGACAGTTCTCCCGATACACCGTGGAGCGGCGTGACGGGAAGGACGCTCCGGTTGAAACGTTCATTGTCAGACAGATTGTCGGGCCACCCTTTCTCCTGCTCCATGTAACCGGCCGCGTTTTGCACAAGAAGCAGGGCGTCATAGAACTTGCATTCAGCAAAGCAGGGCATTATGCCGAATTTATTTTCATATCGCTGCTCAAAGCCCGTTTCAGGATCGGCGTATGGCGAGAGCCCTTGATATCCTTCCAGCAGATGGATCTGAGTGCCCACCGCCTGCAGGTCCTCTTCTTTCAGGTCGGACAGTGAGAACCAGGTGCGGTAATAGTCCAGGAAAACCGACTGGAATGCATCGTTGGCGCGGTCTGCCGGATCCGTAGAAGGAAAAGCATATCTATCCTGAAGAAACGGATCGGAAAGCATCCAGCGACGCCGTTCCCGGGCCACGTCCAACAGTTGAGAGGCGGATTCCAACACACAGAAGCCGCTCAGGTATAGCCAGAAGAAGCCTCCATCGCTGATACGCTCCATCTGCTCCCTGAGCAGCCTTACCAGCTCTTCTGTATCGCCAAACTCCTCATATTCTTTGATGGGGAAATCCTGCTGCATGGCGAAAAATGGTGCCCAGTCTGTGAAGGTTTTGCCGTAGGCGTTATCCGGCGCAAAGAAGGCGGGCCAGGCAAAGCGGGTGTATTCCTTGTTCTCCTCCTGCCAAGCGCCGTAATGGCTCAGGAGTAGTTCCGTGAGGGGGATGTCGGTCGATGTGAGCGACCACAGGAATGGGTCCGCCGTCTTATATTTTCCGGCCGTTTTCACGGCATAGCGGCGGGTCACCTCCTCGCTGCTGGCCACGGGTGCAATGACTGGCTTGAGCGTCTGCTTGCACTCCTGCGCCAACAGGGCCAGCCGGTCGTTATCGAACGGGCCTATCACGGCCAGAATGTCATCCCTGCCCGCAAGTGTCCGGCCCAGCGAAACCATGTCCTCCGATTCCTCGTCGAACCACTCCAACGTCAGTTTGACAGCCGGCGCTCCCGGCACCGACATGGGTGGTGTTTCCTCCCGGAACCATTGCGCCGTCCGCTCAAGCCGTTCCCGGAGCGATGCCGGAGCCACAACAGCCACAGTCCGGCTGACGGCGTTGGCTTCCACATGCGGATCACGCTCACAGGAGAGCAGTGCCGTCCCGGCCAACAGTGAAATGATGATGGCCGCTAGCGTCATCAGGAATTCCTTAAAGTCCGTTATTTTAGTCATAATATCCGGCACCCTTATTTGCGGGACCTCCAAAGATACTAATAATATCGGGTTGTTGCCGTAGCAACAGGCTGTTTCTATGTAGCGGGCATCCATGAAAGAGTAAATGATGGACACACTTACCGTTTTGGTAGGTGTTTTTTTATGCAAGAAAAACCGCAATATTTGCGGGCAATTCAACGACTGATGGCAATGCAGACAAAAGACAAATACATCACACCTAAAACCGAGGTGTTGGAATTACAGACCAAGGGCGTAGTATTAGTAGGTAGCGGCGGTACCGACCCCTTTATACCAGAGGATATTTAATAGGTTAAATCGCAGAGAACCACGAGTGCTTATCAGGTCAGATACGTATGTCCACACGTCCCACACGCAACTACAGTTGAACACTAGTTCGTGAAGTTGCTTGGATGTGCGTTAATGAGGGAAAAGAAAAAGGTGGCAACAGATTCTACTCTGTTGCCACCTTTGGTCGGAATGAGGCGACTCGAACGCCCGACCCCTACGTCCCGAACGTAGTGCGCTACCAACTGCGCTACATTCCGATCCTTTGCAAAAGCGGTGCAAAGGTAATGGATTTTTTCGTGATATGCACTTTTTTGTCCCCAAAAACTTGCCGGAGTTAAAAAAGTGCGTATCTTTGCACCCGCATTTGAAACAAATGTTTCTGGTGTCATAGCTCAGTTGGTAGAGCAAAGGACTGAAAATCCTTGTGTCCCTGGTTCGATTCCCG
>Ga0265298_10001657_pt1 | contig 32746 bp, 45 predicted proteins | sample AusTroGonzalo_MG_3_FD_193486 | JGI IMG/M metagenome (GOLD analysis project Ga0265298, IMG submission 193486) | Bovine rumen microbial communities from tropical cattle in Woodstock, Queensland, Australia - Gonzalo_01 | ecosystem: Host-associated > Mammals > Digestive system > Stomach > Rumen ... | reverse complement strand
TTTGCAAAACCTTTTCCGTAAATCGGGTGTCCGAATGCTCCTCGTGGCGTATTATTCGCCTTTTTCCGTGCTTTCAAGTATTCGTAGGCGGGATTGTTCTTGCATAGGGCAGAGCAATAATCGCAGTGCCTATCTTCTGGCTTTCTATTATAAATGCAATCCATAAGTCATCTAATTAGGGCCGTAATTACTTGGAATAATCTTCATCTCCTTCCATCACAAGTTGGAATGCGACCATCCCTTGTCCATCGCAACAAATCGTGGCGATGTCTTGTAACCAATCCATAGAACACCATCCATCTTCATCTTTATAGTTCACGATTCCAATGCGGTCGCAGTTCGCCCAAGATGGTGTCTCTTCAATGATGGAATCAATCTTGTCCCGTAGTTCTTTAAGTGTCATATCTCAATCATTTAGGGCCGGAGAAAGTCGGGTTTGCAGTCGAAGGATTCACAATCTTGTGCCTTCTTCCGATAATCCCCGAAACTGATTTCTTCTTTCCGTTTCTCACAATTCCCGACAAATCCGTGAAGGCCATACAATCGCATATTTACGCATAGATTACACGCCTTCGCCTTGTCATAGTCTTCAAGGATTTCCCCGGTCTTGCTTGAATATCCAATACAAATTTTCATAAGTCAATTAGGGCCGGAAGTTTATGATAATGCCGTCCCGTCCATATTAACCCAGGCAGTCCCGTTGTAAACTACGGTCTTCCCCAGGTCGGTATCGAAGTATTGCATCCCAACCTGTTCGGGTACCATTGTCCAACCCGTCCTTGTTGCAGTTGTCCCAGCCGTTGGATAGGCGGGAGTTCCGTCAAGGAATCGGTACACCGTACCGGAATCGTGAATGTAGTTGTTATCCGTCCCGTTAATTCTGCTTCTTGGACTTGTAATCTTTGTTTTGACTACGCAATCAATTACATAGATATTGTCAGAGCCGGAAACACTAAACTCGTACAAGGATTGCGTTGCAGAAGAGTTGGGGAAGGATATATCACAACTCTGGTAGTCGCTTTTCTTGTTCAAATATCCGTTACTTAAAGCACGGGTGAAAACGATTGAACTATTTGTGAACGAGCAAAGGATAACACGGGGCGACTGTATCCGTAATTGGCAATAGTCAAGGTCGGAGCCATATAGGGCGCAGAAGTGGGCATTCACTACATCATCGTCACAAATAATCGAACACCGGACAAATTTCTTCGTGTGAAGGGTTGTATTTGTGAGATAAAGTGCGCGGATGCTTTCATAAACTCCGCTTTCATCGTAGTTGTGGATTTCAAAAACGCAGTCTTCAAAATATGCGTTTTTCCCTGCTCCGTTTGCGCCCTCAAATTTTGAATCTTTGATAAAGCAGGTGTCATTTGTTGTGTTGCTCAAAGATAGGCCGCCAAACGTACAGGATTCGACAACGCTGTTGCCGGAAACGGCCAGGGCGGTTTTCTTGCTGACACAGTTCCGAATAACCGTATTATAATAAGCGTTTATTCCCTTGTCCTCGGTATCGACATTCTCGACAAGGATATACCTTGCCTTGTATGCGGTTGCGTTGCAAATCAAGGCATTCGCACACCCACGGATGTAACCGTTTCGGATTATAACATCACCGATTCCGTAGTCTTCTTCGGTTTCGTTTTCAATATCAATCGGTGCCTGTGGCGCAGTTCCGCTGATATTTTCAATCCGGAAGTTTGAAATCACATAACCGTCCCCCATTGTAATGGAAATGCCCTGCCGCCTACAATGATGGAGATAAACATTGTTCACGTTTACGTTCCGTTTCTTATCGTGAAATGCCCGGAGATAAATGGCATCCCCAAACATATTGTAGATTTCAAGGCCGGAGACTTCGATGTTCTCCACATATCCACCGATGGCAATTCCCATCCCGTGTTCTCCCGTTCCTGTATTCACGTTTGCATCCCCGACAAGTTTCCCCTGTCCGTGAATTTTAACATTCTTGACAAGGTAGTCATTCTGCAAATAGTAAAGGGAGAAAAGGGCATACGATGCCAGGTTTGCCGTAGTCAAGGAAACCGTTCCGTTTATTTCGATGTCGGAATCTGCCGGGACAATGATGCACGGATTTTCGTAGGCCCGTCCTGCCGCAATAGCAGGTGTTTCGTAACCGGGGACACTTGCCACGTTGTAGTCTCCATCCAGCCGCACCTTATAGCAAATGTTCACGGCATTTTGGATTGCCTGGGTATCATCCGCAGTCATACCCGCGCCAAACATTTCCGGGGTATAAACCTCGGTGGTCGGCATCTTGTTTCCCGTGATGTTCGCACCGTACACCTTTCCGCCGTTGAAACGGAGGATGCTACCGGAAGGGAGCGCGAAGTCCGTCCCGTCAAGGTCGAAAGCATAGCGGACTTCGTAGATGGTGTTAATATCGGTTACTTGCTGGGCGAAGGTCTTGTCGGCCCGGAGAATCTTGTAACCTTTGTTTGTAAGGGTTGCGGAACGGTCTGCGAATTTAAGGAGGTCATTCGAATCGGTGGTAATGTCTTCCTCATCCGGTGCGTTTGTCACGTTCCCTTCAATTACGATGGGTTGGATTGCATCTATTTGTTGCTGGAGGACGGTTTCCCCATCTTGCAAGTCAGCAACATCGGCCTCTAATTGACTGATTTCACCTTCGAGTACGACACCCTGTGCCGCACTCAAGGCCGAGGTCGGATCGTTCGTCGTGAGGTTGTTTACGATCGTGATCGGATAATCGGCAGACACGCCCGTGTCACCCTGCGCACCCTTCAAGCCGGTGAAGGCGAGGGTAAGCTGCTGATCCAGGAGGGAGGCGGTGCATTGAGGGTTCCCGGACGTATTGTCCACGGTGACGACTACCGAGGTGACACCCGTGTCGCCCTGGATTCCCTTGAGGTTGTGGAAATCGAAGTAGAAGTTCTTCGCGGTGTTCGGGCCGTCGGTAGTCACTTCAACACTCGGCGTTCCTACGTTGTTATCGACCATCGCTTGAACCTCTCCGAACCCGGCGGGTTCTCCGTCGATACCGTCCTCGCCATTGAGACCATCGTGGCCCTTGAGGTTGTCGAACGCGAAGGAAAGGACACCGTTCTGGTACGTCACCTGCACCGTCGGCGTTCCGACATCCATCCCCACGGTGGCGTTCACCTGGGCGAACCCGTCGTAGATCGTCTGCTTCGACCATCCGGTTCCGGGGTCGTAGCACAGCATCGCAAGTTCCGCGGTGGCAAGCTGGATGTTGTCAAAGTTGGTGTACGTTCCGGCGGTGGAGGCATAGTACGTCTCCGGAGCATCCGGGGTGCCGGGGTCGGTCGAAGGGGTGGCGACACCCATCATCGCATAACCCCGTCCGATCTGCTCCACGATAGTCTTCAACACACCGTTCAAGACCTGGCCCGTGATGGCCTGGACTCCGTTCCTGTTGATGTATGCGTCGATGAGCGCATTGAGTTCATTGTATGATGCCATTTTATTGACTGTTTATCGTGAAATATACAAGGGCCGGATTTTGGAAACCGACCCCACAGGTTAGAATTTCAGTAATGATTTGATCAGCGCGAGAAGCGGTTTCCGGAATATCCAACCGACACACGCGGCAAGGCCCGCGAGAAGCCACCAAAACGCACCGATTTTGGCCTTTTGTCCTACGGACAACTCCTTCTCCACCTTTCGCTCCACAACGGTCGTATCGTGGCTTTCTCGCACTTGCACAAGGGTGTCGATACGGAAGCGGTCGCGGTACCTGATTTTCTCCACATAGTGATACACCGTGTCACCCTTCTCCCGGATATACACGGAATCCCTCTGCCAGTAGCGAACGGAGTCGATGCGAACCACCTGGGTGGTGTCGTGTTGGTACACCACCTTCTCCACGATCTTCGGCGAACAGGATACCGCGATGGCGGCGACCAATATGACGAACGCATTCTTCATTCGATGGTGATCGTGATTTCCTCCCCGGCATCCGCGGCTTTCTTCATCTCCTTGTAAAGGGCCTTGAAGGTCGCCTTCGACTCGGTGAGTTGTCCCACCTTCGTGTTCTTCCCCACCAACACACAGCCGAGGGTCTGGGTCGGGTCGTTTCCGGGGTGGATGAGAATCCCGTCGAATCCGGGTACGTTCAGGAGGCGCGGCATCTTCCCCTGGCAGAGTTGCCAATACCAGGAGATCGCACCGTACTTCGGCGACAACACGTTCAACGTCACCCCATACGTCCCCGTCGGGATGGCGGTCTCGCCATACACCTTCCGCGTCTTGATCACCGACAACGGGTCGGTCTTCCGGAGACCCCGGTCACGGTCTTCAAGGGTGTTGCAGAAATACACGCCGTCAACGTACAACCGTCCGATCGTGTACGTCGACTTCTTCCACCTGCGTTCCAGTTCAATCGTCATTTGTCCCCCTCCATCAACTTCTTCAATCCGTAGGACGCAAGCGTGGAGTTCAACTTGTCAACGATTTCGCGGAGTTCCGCGACCTGCCGACGGAGGTCTGCGTTCTCTTGCAGCACCTCGTCCAGCCTCTGCTTGTTATCGTCCGCGAGGGCCTTGTAGAACTCAAGGCTCTCCTGCATATTCGTGATGAGGTTCGTATCAACCTCCGCGTTGTATTTGCGCTTGGTGAAGAACCAGGTGCAAAACGAGGAGACGATCGTCGAAATCGCTCCCGCAAGGATGGCAATCCAAGTCTCTTCCATAGCCGTTTAGTATATTGTGACTCCGTTCGCCGCGAAGTCGTCGTTGAAGTCGTCGTTGAAGTCGAAGTAGGAATCGGCGCAGAGTCCGTTCACCGGAACCTCGATACCCACCGACACGAACACACCCGCGCACTCGTCGAGGAATCGCTGGTTGAACGTGGTGTATTGCCAGTCGCCCACGGGGATCGCGTTCGATTCCTCCAGTTGCCGGAGGACGTTGTCGAGAACCTGGATGCCGACGGACTGGATTTCCAGTTCGTTCGACTTGTTCTCGGTGAGCCGGTCGATGTAGAAGAAGGTGAAGCGGTAGGTGTAGAAGGATGACTCCACGTTCCCGGAGTGCGTCCCCTGCGTCCAGCCGAACACCGCGTACCTTGCATCCGGCAGGGAGTTGAGCCGGAAGATGTCGTTGCGCACGATGGACTTCACGGGAGGTTGTCCGGATGCCATCGTCTCGACGAGCCGTATTGTTTCGGATAGTGTCATCGCTTCGTGCATTTGCATTTGTTACGGACTACCTTACCGCGGGGGCCGCCCAGCCAGAGGCCGCAGGTGGCCGCGGAATAAAGGTTCGCCTTGATCTTGGCACACGCGCAATCGTTCAACTCCGGGAAGTAGGCCTTGTTGTCAAGAAGCCATTGCTGGAGTTCAAGGGCGCAGAAGTCGGCCTTCGACTGGTAATAGTATTGCATCTTTCCGATCTCGTCCCGGGTCGCCACCTGGAGGTTGTCATCCGTGGACTTGGAAACGCCGAAATTGCCGATCTTGTAGGACACCTTGTTGGTGACTTCCACAATGGCGGTGTAGGCAAGGAAATACTGACAACGGTCGACGAGGTCTTTGTACTGGGCGTTCTCCGGGAGGTTGAACTCGCCCGCAAGTCCGATGGCCTTGAGCCGGTCGAGCAGACACGATCCGAGGATGGACTTGAGCGACACCTCCTGTGCCTCCCGGATGGAAGGCTGGATGTACTTTCCGGCAATGTTGTCGGAGATACTGGAAACCGATTTCACGAAGGATTCGGAAGTTAAAAGAAACTCTGCCATAGCCTATTCTTCTACGGGTGCAACATACGGGATGGCGAGAATCTTCGCCACACTCTCATCGTCAAGTCCGAACAAGACTTGAAGTGTACCTTTCTTTTGTTCAATGGATAAGTCCGGACTCTGCACCACCGACATCATTGCCTGTGTGCCGCCCACGCCAAGCTGTGCCGCGAGGGTTGTAGCGGTGTCGTTGTCACCGAGCGAGAACGGGATAATCTTCAATACATCCGTGGAGCCATAGATGCGGTCGTAGGTGTCGGCGATCATCTTCTGCACGGGGGCCACGGCTGTACGGTTGTAGAGACGGAAGGACTCTTCATACTGTTCGTTTGCGAAACCGTTCCCCTCGGTGGGGATGCCGAAGAGATTGGGGTTCGCACGGAAGGCCGTGAAAATTTGCTGACGGCTCGTCTCCGCGAGGGCCTTGTATTTCTCGCCAAAGTCCGTGATGTCGGGTGTCTCTACCGTGGTGGCCGACTCTTTGTTCTTGTTCCAGGAGAACATCACGCGACCTGCGTTTCCGCTTCCGGTGAACTTCTCCGTGAAGTCCTCTTCTATTTCCTCCTTCATCTGGTCAGTCGGCTGGCCATTGTTAAAGTTGACAATAAGGGATGAGGTGAATCCATTTCCCAACGAATTTATATGATAGTCCACGACCATCCGTTCCATTTCGCAAGCCTTGACGGATGCGGCGTACACCGGCATCGGGTACACCTGGGAGTGAGTGGTCTTGACGTACAGGACGGACGAGGCGTTCCTGTTCCGTTCCTCGTCGGTGAGGGTCGCCCATTTCTCGGCGATGTCGTACCGGAAGGCCGGATACATAATCGCGTCCTTCTTGCCCTTCTCTCCCCACTTCTCGGAATACCAGAACACGTCGCACTCCTTGTTCGTCCGGATGAACCGGATGTCGAGGTAGTACACCTCCGCGACACGCCCGGCGAAGTCCCGGATGATCTGGAGCGCGTAGCCTCCGTAGGTCTCATAGTCACGCGCAAGGTCTTCCACCTGCTCCGCGATGTTGTCTCCACGCTGGTTCATCTGCCCCGGCTTCCAGTTCGGATGCAGGGGGACGATGCTCACGTCGTCACCGACGATGAAGTCAACCGTGCCGGAGATTATGCTCCGCAAGGTGGGGACTGTCTTCGTCAAGTCCAGCAGATAATCCGGGTAGGCATTGGAATCGCCCCATTCGACGAAGTCCTTGCCGCGTACCACCGTCTCCTTCGGGGAGACGATGTTCCGTTCCAGGTAAGGGTCGAGGGCCGCGAACGCGATGTTCGCCCGGAGTTTATTGTCCTTCGTATTGCTCATATTCTATCGTTTTGTTGTATTCTTCGGGTTTCGCAAGGCCGTCCCTCACCACCATCACGCCCGTGGAGACGGGGATGCCGCCCGCGGTCAGTTCGTATTCGTACTCGCCGGAAGCAATCCCTTCCGGGAGGGTGATGGCAAGCTGGTAGCAAAGGCGGTGACCGTCAAGGTCGAGCATCGCCACGGTGACTGGGACATCCAGTCCAACGGTACTCCGCGCCTTGAAGCGGAGCGCACCCGTGACGGAAGTGTCACGCGGGATGAACACCGCTTGCGCTTCGGTTGTGTTGTTCAAGTATATCATACGCCTTGATATATATCTTCGCCGTTTTTCGGAAAACAAAACACCCGGCCCTTGCGAGGTCGGGTGTGATGCGGTTCGGTTTCGGTACGTTACACGGGGATGGTGCCGGTGAACGGGAAGGGAAGCTGCTGGGATTCGTCGCGGAGGGTGATTGAATAACCGTTACGATCTCCCCTCGCGGTTCCACTTTCCCCGCTTCCAGCATTGATCGTGACAGGGTAGTCGTGGCCAAGATACCATTTGTTTCCGTTGTTGTCTTCCACGATGGCGACGAGATTGCCCTGGGCGAGTGCCACGATCTCAAGCCGCTTGGAGGTATCCATACGGGTGAACACCATAACGAGGTCGGTCTCCACATAGGAGGTGCCGTTCTCGGAACTCACCGCGTAGTTGGAAGACATCGACGAGGTGTTGCGTGGGAAGACGTACTTCTTGAACTTCTCGGAGTTCGCCATAGTGATGGCGGTGATGGCACCGGAAGCCTCGGTCAGCGAGGACACGTTGTCGAAGTTGGCAAGCCAGACGGCGGCAATACCGCCGTTGTTGCCGAGGCAGTCACGGGAGATTCCCGTCAAAGTCTGTGTGCAAGCCATATTGTTTCCTTGTTTTTTGCGTTAAACGAAGGAGGGACGGGGATTTCCCGCCCCTCCGGGTGTCAGTCGCTTGTAGCGCGTTTGTGAGGCTTACTCACCCTCGGAGGCCGGGGCAGCGCAAGGGCAGGTGCCGAGCGGGGTCGGGGCATCGTCCATCACGCCGGCGGCGATCAGTTCGGGGAAGTGGTAGGCCACGCCGGAGTTCCACTTCACCTGATACTTGAACAGGCGGTCATCCTGGCTCCACCAGAGGTCGACGGCCTCGTTGTCGTTCTCCATATCGCAGCCGTAAACGAGGTTGTCTGCGAAGGTGCCGACGATGGCGTAGGTGCCAGCGAGACCCGCGGTCTTGATGACGCGGACATCGGTGCCGGGGAGAAGGATTTCCTCCGGGTTGCCGTTGCCGAAGTCATAGTGGTAGTAGTTGAGGACGACGAGGTCGTTCAGCAGGGCGCGGAAGACGGCAGGATCGACGAAGATGACACCGCCACGCTCCAGGGCCTCCTCCGGCATTGCGAAGTACACGGCCTTGACTGCGTCATAGGCTCCGGTCACGCCGGTGAGGGTCACGGCCACGACATCGGAGTCTGCGCCGATTTGGGTGAGGAAACCGTCGATGGGGTCGGCAGGGGAACCGCCGGTGTTGCCAGTCCAGATGAGTTTCTCGATGGACTTGTTGATCTGGGCGACGAGGGTGTCGATGATGTAACGCTCGAACGGGAGTTCGTTCTCGGTCGCGCGGATGCGGACGAGCCATTCGCCGTACTTGCCGAGCAGGGTCTCCGGGCAAATCTGGCCGTCGACCTTGATGGCGGCGGTGGAGATGGTCTTGTTGTACGGGGCGATGCTGTCGAGCGGGTTGAAGCCGCAACCGCTTCCGTCCTGGAGGGTCACCTCAAGGCCGAGGTAGTTGAGGTACGCATCCTTCTTGATGCCGGTCTGGATACCGATGCGGCCACGGGTGCCGGAGTTCGGGAGGCCAAAGGAGGCGATGATGAGGTCACGATTGGTCTGCACATAGTCGGCCAGGTTCGTGGTGATGAAGTTGGTAACAGCCATAGTTGTGAGATTTTAATGGTTTTCTTTTTGCGTGAAATATCGTATCACGATAAGCCGGAAAATTTTACTTGCGGCTCATCAGTTCGGCGAGACGGTCGAGGCCCTTGTTGCCGGTCTTGGCGACCTTCTCGGTGGTGCGAACTTCTTCGTGGGCGGGTTTCGCCGCGGACTGCCTGGACAGTTCCTCGACCTGCGCCTTGAGGGTGGCGTTCTCTGCCTTGAGGCTTTCGTTCTCCTTGCGGAGGTCTTCGACCACCGGGTCTTCCGCGGGGACTTCCTCCGGGGCGACCTCGGCCTCGTCATCACGGATTTCCGCGACACGGCCTTCGACAACGACGATCACCTTCCCGTCCTCGGTGCGGTACTCTCCGTCCGGCGCGGGTTCTCCGTCCACAAAAACGGCATCGCCCTCCTTGAGGTCTTCCTCACCTTCCCAGGTCAGTTCGCCCTTGTCGGTAGTCTTGCGTCCGAACTCGGAGTCCACCTCGGCTTCCGGGTCTTTGATTTCAGTTACCCTCCCGTCCGCGACAACGATGGTCTTCGCGTCGGAGGTGATGTAGTCACCATCCTCCGGCTTGGAACGATTGCCCTCGCCGTCAAGGATGAACACCTCGTCACCCGCCTTGAGGTCTTCCTCGCCGTCCCAGGAGAGGACACCCTTGTCGGTGGATGCGCTACCGAAGGCCGCCAGCAACTTCGCAAGGCGGGCCTTGAATCTTTCGATTTTGCTCATATTGTTTCCGTTGATAATGGTTTGAATTTTATTGAACATCGCTTCGAAGATGCCGTCGCAATCTTCGACCATATCTTTCACCTCGTCCACTTCGTGTTCCGGTGCGAAGTCGAACACGCCCTCCAGGGAGAACCCCTTGTACGTCCCGGCCTTCACCGCGTCCCATACCTCGTCATTGACGACGTGGTACTCGGCAAACAGGGAGCCGTCTGCCACGTCGAACCCCTGCGGAACGATGCCGCGCGTGGAGTCCTGGATGAACCATTGCACCATCTGGACACCGTCCACGTCGGAACCGTCTTCGTGCATAGTGTTCACGTTGTTCTGCCGGGAATCGGCAAGATACTTCTCGGCCATCTTCCGGATGGTGTCCGGCTTGTACACCACATAGTATTCGCCGATGCGGTCATCCCTGCGGTAAATGGGGAAGTCTGCCCGCATCACTACGCCGAAGACCAGCCGCTTTTCCTCGTCCTGGACGGCGTACATCTGGACGGGCCGCTGTTTGTCGAAGGCCACGAAGTCCGTCATCACCGCCGGTTCGTCAACGAGGGAGATTTTGAGAATACCGGTCTCGTCATCCGTGACGAGTGCGTCGAACACCGGGAAACCGTCTATTGTTACCATAGAATTGTCGTTTTGCCGTGATATATCGAAAAGCGATAAATCGGAAATTTTAGAAGCTGGACTCCCCTTCCGTGACCGCTACGCGGGTGCCGACAGCCTCGATGTCGGACTGCACGACGTACACCCTCTGCGGCTGCGCGGCGGCATTGAGGGCCGCGGTGGTACTGGCACCGTTGACCACCGTTGTGGTGGGGACTGCGGTCTCCACATTCGGTGCAGAAACAGCCGCGGGGACGGATGCTGACTCGGAAGAAGGCGCGGTACTTCCGGACACGGATGTCGAACGAATCTTGTTGATGTTCGCCACCCCCGTTGCGACGATGGCGGCGGCGTTGATAGCACCCACGATAGGCCCGGCGACCGGGCCGAGTTCGTGCGCCGTGGAGAAGGCCGTCACGACACCCTGCAACATATCAATCGTAGCGGCGGCGATGCGGAGGTTCTTCACCCGCTGCTCTTCCTTTTCGGACAGCTCGCCGTTACTCTCATAGGCATCCGCAAGCGCAGACAACAAGTCCGACGTGCCGGAGGCATAGGCTTCCATCGCGGCGATCTTCTTCTTCGCGGCTTCCTCTGCCATCTTGACCGAGGTTTCCTCCATTATCCGTTCGGCTTCGAAGTACGCCTCCATCTCCGCGTTGATCTCGTCGAGGTTCTGGGCGATGAGGTCATCGACAACGGACTCGTCCTCCCGACGTTTTGCAAGACGTTCCGCGGCGGCTTTTTCCGCACGGTCAAACGCCTTCTTGATCATTTCGTCGATACTTTCCTCGGCTCCCTTCGCCACTTCCGTTACGATGGTCTTTCCCGTCTCCTGGGCCTTCTTCTTCCTGGATGCCATCCCGGTTAGCATCGTGTCGGCCACGGCCTGACCTGCGGTGAAGTTCTCCTTGAAGGACACACCGTTCTTCATCTCGTTACCGAACGCCTTCGCGGCATCGCCGAGGCCCTTCACGCCCTTCTCCCGGAAGACCTTGATCGCTTCGACCACGCCCTTGAACGGGGCGACAACGAATTTCAGGATGGCGTTACCCACGCCCATCACACCCTTGATGACACTCTGCAACAGGCCGGACGATCCGAGGAACGCCGTAACCTCGTTGATCACGTCCATCAGGATGTCGGCTATCTTGTCGAGCAGACCGGCGAAGACATCCGTCACGGGTTTTAGGGCATCCATCAGCTTCTTGATACCGGCCATCGCCTTCTCGTTGTCCTTGAGACCGTCCGCTATCTTGATGATGATGGGAGCAAGGAGGCCGAGCATACCGAGAATCGGCTGCTTCCCCATTATCTTCAAAGTCTCGCCGATGTCCCCCATCTCCTTTCGAATCTTTCCGAAGGTAGGGGGGAAGTGTTTCAGGGTGTCCGCGTACATACCCACGTTGCGTGAGAAAACGCCCTGGGTTGCGTCGAGTTGCTTCAATGCATCGTTCAACTCGGTGATCTGCTTTCCGAGTTCCATCCGTTTTGCTGCATCCTCCGTTGCGCGGAACTCCCGCTTGAGGTCTGCCATCCGTTTAACGAGCGCGTTGTACGATGTCCCGACTCCTTCGGATGCCTTCTTGAGACTGTCCATATCGCCGGTCGTTGCATACATCGCGTTCCTCATCAAGTTTTGCATCTTGATGAGTTCATCCAGTTGCTCCTGGTACTTCTCGCCTCCGATGGTCATCCCGTCGAGACCTTCCTTCGCCTTCTTGATGGCATCCTTGAGGTCTGCGAGATTCTGCACCGCCGAAGCGGTTATGATGGGTACTTCAACTTGTTCTGCCATAGCCTTACAATGATGTGTAGTTGGTGGAATCCTGTACCTTGACGAACTCGCACTTCGTCGGGCCGTCAGTCGTCAGGGCGTGGTCGATAATGCGGTTCAAGGCCCACAACGCCCCGTCAAACCAATAGAACTTCCGGAGAAGGGTTTCATCCACCTTGTACCCCCGGAGGTCAACGTAGGCCGTCACAACCGCGCTGTCGTCATCGTAGCGGTCAGCGATGTACTTCTTCCAGTATTGGTCATAGATGTTCGAATTTGCCGTCACGGAACCTCCCGGAATCTGCATCTCCAGGGGATCGCCCCAATCGAACTGGTAGGTGGCCGCACCGCCACTCCAGATGCAACGCGAAAACAACGGGAGGGCAGACAACTTCCAACTCGCGTCGTAGTCGCAGATGTTCGGAAGCCAACACGGGGTGTTCCCGTTGAGGTACAGCATATCGTCAAAGTCATCGGTCAGGGAAAGGTGTTCACTTGACGTGTCCCGCATCCCCCGGAAGAATACCAGGGTGTCCCGTTCGTTGATGTGGGCGTTCTCCTGTCCGTGGAACTGCACCCGGTCGATGTAGTCGTGCATCGGGTACGATGCGTTCATCCACGTCTTCGCCGCCGATACGACACTCGGCAAGTCGAAGGACTTGCTCTCGCTTCCCATATACATCAGGAACTTACCGCCCGAAAGGAATACCGACGGGATGTTCTTTCCGTTCATTACCAGGTCGCAGAAGTAGGCCGATGCCTCCATCACGGAGACGGCATTGTTGAACACGATCCCCTCCGTCATCACCTTCTGCTCCGCGTCGAACTCATACCCTGTATTCACCCGGAACTGCCCGTACTCGCGTCCGTAGTTCTTCCGGTAGTAATCTGCGTATTCTCCGACCGCCGCGTTCCCGAACAGGTACCAACGCGCGTCAAACGAGAAAGGCCGCTTCGTGATCTCCCGACTCCGGTCAATACGCCCGTTGATGTTCACCGTGCCGCCGTTGTACAGGGTCTTCCGGAGGACGATGTCCACCGTCTTTGAATCCTTCTGGGGAACGAGTTGCAACCCGAACATCTTGCAGTACGATAGCAGGTAGTCTGCCGGGGTCTTGCTGCCGGAAAGGAGCATCGCCTTCGTGATGTTCGTTCCCGTCCGTACCGTGGTTGACGATTCGCCAACGACATCCACCGTGGAGGTGTCAACACCGTAGCGGAACCAGAAGTTGTTACTCGCATCCGATTCACCCATTTTCCACATCTTGTCGCTAACCGAGCCGGGATTGAATCCGGCACTACCCCAGTAGTACGTCTCGGAAAGGACTTCTATCTGGAATTTCACCGCATCGCGTCCTTCGATATACAACGGGAACGTAACAGGGTTTCCGTTCAAGTCCACGAAGAAACCGCCACCGTCGATGTGGTGGAACGTGAAGTCTGGCTGCGGATACATCGAGGAAACAGTCAGGCCGGAGGTGGTGATCCGGTACACGGCGGTGGAGATGATGTTGTTCGAAGAGTCGAACAAGTCAAGGGTTACGACGAGGTAGTTGATTACGTTCCCCAAAGTGTCCCGGCACCACATCTTATAGTCGTAGTTCGGGAGTCCGATCATATCGCAAGCGAGGTTCAGGTTCACCGTCACGCCGACGTTCCCGGTGATGCCGCCAACGATGGAATACGCGCCGGTATTGTTTATCGTCTGCTGATTCGTCACGGTCGCCTCGTCGATGTTCAGGTCGTTGAGCATCGGAAGGGTGAGCCACGCATCCACCCAGTACGGGTTATCGTTCTTGAAGAAGGCCGCATCCAGGTTGACGGTGTAGCCGCCGTTGTTCGCGGAGTTGCAGATCGCGCTGATGACTTTCTGCATCTTGATCACCGGCTTCTGCAAATAACTCCGGTAGTCCTTTGCTTCCTCGCCCGTCACCTTGTCGTTGAGGGTGACCACGGTGTATCCGGCATAATAATAGCCGTCTCTGGTTGGAAGTCCAGCCGTTTCCGCGCGGACAACGCACTTGTTCGTGTCGAACGGGGACGGAGGGAGACCGAAGTAACCCGGCATAAAGTTGATGATGTCGTACTTGAGGTCGGCATCGCTGTCGCCTCCCAGCCTCGCCCACGCCTCTTCGACCGTCGAACGGTTGATGGTGAATCCGAGAGAATCGCCGAAGTCAAGGTCGGCAAGGGTCATCTTGTCGCCGTTCGCCTTGTAGGACAAGCCGTACAGGAACGAGCCGAGACCGCCGAAAAGGGTCACCTTGTATTCGTGCTTCTTCCGGGTGGTCACTATCTCATCCAGCTTCAAATAGCCGGACTCAAGGATTTCGTTCGCCTCGTTGAAGATGATGAACGAGGTCTTCCGCGTAGGGTCGAAGTACGGCCCGGTGTATGGCGAACCGTACAACGTGTTCCGGTCGTTGCGGAAGATGTACCCGAAGATGGCATCGTTGTTCGGCGTTCCCTTCAACGTGATCTGCCGGGAGAACGAGTTCTTGACGATGGTCGGGTTCGACAAGTCCTCCGCGGTGTAGTTGAGCAGAAGGAACGAACCGTCATCCAGGTCGGCGTAGCGGTTCTCAATCCAGAGTTTCACCTTGTTCCTCATCGCCGGTACTCCTTTTGCGCGACACGGACTTCGAGGCCGTAATCAATCAGTTGCCGACCGTTGTTGTGGTAGGTCTGTATGTCATAGGAATCGTTCGAAATGATGCAGGGGATGATCACCGAGGGATTGAGCAGGTCGCAGAGGTAAACGTCCGGGGAATCCAGGAGATACACCATCCGCACCGATGCGCTCTCCGGCATAAATCCCGTGTGGAGTTCGAACGCATCCGTCACCTCGTTCTGCCAGTTCCATTCCTCCCTCCGCTGGGGGAACGTCCGGTTGTCATAGTCCGCGACGAAAAGGTCACGGGAGAGGGACTTCTTCCTCCGGTACGTCCCCTCCATCAGGAGGTGATCGTAACCGCCGAACGGGTTCTTGTAGTACAACACGAACCGGGCGCAACTCTGCACCACCGTCCACACCGCGTTGCCGATGGTCACCTGCGTCAAGGTCTTGCTGCTGTACGTCTTGTAGGTGTTGCAGTCGAACATCACGTTACCCACCCCGGCGTGGACAAGGGCCTCGGAGAAGGCCGTGGAGTGTCCGGAGGTGTCGAGGGACAATGTGATGGAGCGCGAGGTCGAACCGTACAGGCATCCAGCCGTGACGGAGCCGGAGGCGTACCGCGTCTGGAATATCTTCTGCCGGATGTCCGCGCGTCCCGTGATGGGGAAGGACATACCGTCGGTGGACGGGTTGAAGCTGGAGTCATAAGACCAGTCGTCGTTGAACGCCACCGTCTCCACCGTCGACCACGACGAGCCGTTGGAGGACTTCTGCACGGTGAAGGACACCGGGAACGCCAGCGACGGCGATCCGGACAACGCCGGGACATCCGCAGGACGGAGCGACATATAGTCCGCGCAGATGTCGTTGATGCGGACGTACAGCTTGCCGGACGAGGCCGCGCGTACCGCCTTCCCCTGGTAGATAGTTGTGCCGCCTACCTGGATGCGGAAATACTGCGAAGCGACCGAGCCGAGGTCGGAGAAGTGGTCTTTCCAAATGGGGTCTGCCATATCGAGTCTCTTTTCCGGTGAAATATCAAAAAGGGCCTCATCGGAAATGAGACCCTTTCGTTACCAGTTGAAGACCTTGAGGATGTAGTCGCCAATGTCCTCCGTGAGTGCGTCCTTGATGCGTTCGTAGTACACCGGGAGGATGGCATCCCGCGCCGTTTCGAACCCGTGCGTCCCCGGATCGCCTTCCAGGTTGCGCTTGTACACGATGGCCCCTGCCGCGGACTTCTGCAACGATTCCAACGTCCGTTTCGACGGCTTGATGGTCTGCGGAGGGCGCGGAATCACCGGCTTGATCTGCACCCAGTTGAGGATGAACGGAAAGGACTTCCAGCCGGGGTTGTTGTACTTGCCCGCAGGTTGTATGCCCTCCTCCAGGTACTTCCAATAGTGGTTCATCTTGAGGGATGCCGTGAAGGACTTCCCGTCGATGGTGACCACCGTGGTGATCGTGTCGATGAGCCGGTCTTTGCCGAACTTCGTGACGTGGTCGTTCCGCTTGAGTTCTTCGATGTACCGGCCCTTCACCTCGTCGGCGAGCTGTTGCAAGACCGCCGTGGTGTGTTCAAAGGTCAAAAGTTCGTCTGCCATATCAGTTGCTTTTCCTCCATTTTTCGATTTGTTTCTTCTCCTCCTCGGCCCTGTCCTTCCGGTAGCAGATGATGTTCAGGAACTCGATTGCCGTCATCTTCCAGACGTAGTCCCAGGACGTGCGCATCGTCTCGCTCACTCCGTCGACGTGAGAGACCCAACCCCAACGCGCAAAGAATCCTCCAGGGCCTTCTTCCTCTCCATCAACTCCTTCCTCTTCGTCGGGTTCTTCACCCTCTTTATCATCTTTTCCGAAGAGGACAGGGTATTGCGAATTGATGTCAGCCACCCTTTGAAAAAAAAAGCAAGCAGGGCCAGTCCCTCCGCGACCGACATCTCCTCCCGGATGGCGGTGTGAACGTCCAGCACGTCGTAGCCTTCGTTGTAGTCGCATCCGCGGGGGATGAGGAAACAGGACAACAGTTCGACAACCTTGTTCTCGCGGTCTTGCGCGAACGTCTGGAAGTCGATGTACTGGGCCGCGGTTATCTTGCGGATGTCCGTCACGGGAAGCAGCACGAAGCCGCCGATCGGGTAGGACTTCGCCACGCCGGGGATAAGGTTCTCCGGACATTCGTGTTCGATGAACCGCGCCTTCGTTGAATAGTCGGTGAAGGTGGCGAGGGGCAGGTGCAGCACCTCGTCCTCGGTCAGTCCGGTGAGTACGGAAAGGATGGCGACCTTGCGGTCGACTTCCGTCATCTCCGTCTTGCATAGTTTCACGATTTCTTCATACTTCCCGATGGGGAGTTCGCGGTAGTTGTCAATGATACCTTTTGCCATAGGTTGGTCGGTGTTTGAATCCTATTGTGTAAACGCCCGCCCTTGCGGTGTTCTCCAGCGCATCGAGGGCCAGCATCGTGGAGATGCAGTTGTCATCGTGGAGACCGGGAGGGGCGTTGTATGATACGTTGTTCGTCTTGGGGTTGTAGGTCGCTTCGTAGGCCGCAAGCTGGGTGAGCAGACCACGGTCGTCAACAAGCGAGATGTTCTTCTGCTCCAGGGCGACTTGCAGTTGGTTGACGAGGCGCACCTTCTCGGAGTTGGTTGTGACGAACGGCTCCACGATACGCGAGATGTCCCGCTTGCCTCGCTTGTCCAGTTCGTCCTTCAACAAGGCGATCATCGGCGTACCGATGGAGTTGGACTCCGCTTGTATCGCCTTGATGCGGGAGCCGTAAAGCGCGAACAAGTCGGCAAGGTATCTTGCCTGTTCGAAGGTGGACTTGTCGTTGAAGTAGTCCACGAACGCCATCTTCCGGTTGTTGTTGAACGCCGTCACGGAGGTGTAGTCACCGCCGGTTCCGCTTCCCCAGTCGATACCGACGTAGAGGTCTCCCGTGGTGTCGGGTTCCGCTACGCACTCCCGGAGGTTCGTGAACAACACGGAGTCGGAGTCCAGGAACTCGCCAAGATACTCCGTGGTGAACTGGGCCTTCGGCATCATCGTCCGGTACTGTTCCAGCTTCTCCCGCGATAGCAGGTGCGACGTGTCGAACTCGTTGAAGTCCACGGACACGATGTTCGGGTTGTTCCCCTCCATCCCTGCGGAATAGTAGCGGTAGAAGAAACCCTGCTTGAGTTTCGGTGTGGAGATAAGGAGGATGGGTGCGCGATGCACGTCCGTCGTCGGGATGAGGATGTCGAAGATGTCATCCTGGATGAAGGCGCACTCGTCAACGATGAGGATGCCGGTGACGGTGAAACCGCGGAGATTGTCGCGCTGCTCCGCGGACTTGAAGATGATGGACGATCCGTTGATGAACTCCAGTTCAAGGAGGGAGTCGTTCTTGCGCCGGATTACCGGCGTGTGTTCGATTGCCTTGACTATCTCCTTGTACACGCGGCGCGATTGGTCGAGTGTCGGTTCGACGAGACAGGACAACGTCCCTTTGTGGTTCAACGCCATATCGAGCAGGGCGTTTTCTGCCATCGTAGTCTTTCCCACCTGCCGTTTCGCCTTGACCACATACACCTTGCCGGACTGGTACGCATCCTTCATTAGGGTGTGTACCTTCCTTTGGTGGTCATACGGGGTGTATCCCGTGAAGGTGAGGGTCTTCGCCATCACTCGCCTCCGAACTTGAACGCGAGGTCAATCTCTCCGTTGACATCGACCTTCTGGGTGAGTTCACCGAGGATGTCTGCGAGGGTTCGCACTTCCGCGATGTTCTTGTTCCTGTTCATCTGCCCGATTGCGCCACCCGTGATGGACTCTATCATCGTCTGCTTTGGGTTTTCTGGATCGGGTGCGTACAATGCGGCACGGAGGGCATCCGCGATGGTCTTCTTCTCCCTTTGGGCCTCTTGCGAACGCCGTCCCGCCTCCTGCGCTGTCTCTGCGTTGAAGCGGTGGGATGGATTACCGCTGACTCCCTTCTTGAATCGGCCGTTCTCGTCTCGTCCTTCCTTTGCCATTCTTTGTGCGTTTTTAGCCACTTTCTCGTCATAGATAGGACTTCATACGTCCCATCTCCATTTCTATGTCCTTGAGCCGTTCTGCGTCTTCCGGCTCCGGGATGTAGATTCCGTTCTCCGCTGCCCAGTTCTTGAACCGCGTGATGGATTCCGTCATTTCTTCGACGGTCAGGTCACGGGACGAACGGAGGACGGGAACTTTCCCCATAATCCGGTCTTCCTTCATCACGCAGAAGATGTCCGGGTTTACCAGCTTCTTGTAGTACACCTCTTTGGTGAACGCGAGGGTGTTCCCCGTGTCCATTGCGACCACGCCCAGGATGAGATGGAGGTATCGGTTCTGCCCGACACTCCGTCCCGTCATTTCACGCAGTTCGACCACGGCTCCCTTGTCCAATAGGTTTTCGGATCGTGCGAGGAACTGTTTCCGGTGCAGGTCGTTTGAGAGGTCGTATGTCATTCTTCGGTTTTCTTCTTCCGGGTTGTCTTCTTGGGTGCCGGTTCGGGTTCCACGACGGGTTCATCCTTCACGGTCTTCTCCCGTTTGTCCTTCTCTGTGTAGTACAGTCCCGATGCTTCCAGGACGAGAGTCCGGACGCAGTTGGAGCAGCCGAGGTTGGTCTTGTAGTTCGGACGGTGTTCGCGGATCGCGTTCATCATCAGTTGTAGCGCGGGGAGGCCGGGGTTCGGTGCGTACTGTCTGCGCCGTACCCGGTCGAAGGTGTCCTCATACTTTGCGAGGGCATTGTAGAGTTCGTCAGTCATATAGTCAGTTTCTTAAAATCGTTATACTGTTTCAAGGCTTGCGGCCCGTAGTACCCCGCCTTGAGTTTCTTCATATTCATCGTCATCCAGGAGACGGTGCTATGGTCTCGCATCATCGCGTGTCCTATCTGGTTGGTCGTATATCCTTCCTCGACCATTTGGTCTGCGACGAACATACGGATCATCACGTCTTCTCGCCGCCGTGAAAACGGGCGTGTTGACAACCGCGTGTCCATTGCGGCTTCCGCAAATGGGACGAGCATCCAAAAACGGGTGGCCGAGTCCATTGTCCCGGTCTCTCGCAATACCCCCTCGATGATACGCGACGCGATTTCCTTCCGGTCAGCCAGGGGGAGTTTGTTCAACCGCCTGACTATGCGATCCTGCGTATCCATTCCAGCAACTTTTCACGGATAAATATCAAAACCTCTGAAAACGGTAACGAGAGGAAGGCCATCAGCGCGACGTAGGCCAGTAGCGGTAGGCAGAACCGTCCCGTGACGATGAGGTAGATGATGCCGCACCACCACGTCATACAAAGGGAGCAGGTGAACGGTTTGAAGGAGGTGACGGTGTGTCCGAGCCACCGCGATAGCGCACCGAGCCAGGCATCCGTGAAGCCGGAGAGATCGACCACGAACACAACCAACAGGGTGAGGAAGAGAAGGTCGGTCCAGGGGTTCATTGCGGGCCTCCAAGTTCAATGTGACACCGATACACCCCATCATCGGAGAACTCCCAAGAGACTTGTTTCACATAGATGGCATCGGCAAAACTCAATCTTCGCGACTCAAATGGTGCGTTTTTCGGATAGTACCATTCCTCATAGTCACCGGTTTGTCTTGCTTGTCTTTCAAGGTCACGCGTTACATCTTTCCGTGTATAGAACAAATCCCCAACGCGAGGGGTGCCATCACATTCGACTTCTACCATTACATCGGGATCGGTCGCAGTAGATTCGCATTCGATATGAACAAAGACTTTCATTTGATTATTAGCCAAATAATTACTATCTTTACTCCGAAATTACTTTTTACATACATTGTTGGCCACCATCCGCAGAGATGCGCGTGGTGGCATCTTCTTCTATGTACTTCCACACAAACCCGCGGACGGTCTTCACATCCCCCTTGCAGCAATGGGTGATGGAGGTGTAGTGACAACCCGTGTCAACGGCTGCGGCCTTGACCGAATCGTAGACTTGCAGTAGTTCGCCGTCAACGGTGTACTTCGCGACCCTCGTTTGCAGACGGGCCGGTCTCGTCCCATAGGAACTGTTTCTTTTCGCCGTACACCATTCCAAGTTCTTCGCCACATTGTTCGTCTTGTCCTCGTCCTTGTGGTTCACCTGGGGCAATTTATCGGGGTTCGGAATGAACGCAGCGGCAACGAGCCGGTGTACATAGAAGCTGCGCGACTTACCGTATTTCGATAAACGCACATTGAGATACCCGCAGTTATCTTTGGCGGGTTTGAGGGTGCGGCCACGCCGGAGCGACTGACATTCCGTTCCCCGTATCGTCATGGTGACGAGCCGGTCGCTTGACCTTACGCCGCCCTGGTCGCTTACTTCATACCGGTCATACCCCGGTATCGGTTTCCATACTGCAATCATTTGTTTGTATTCCTCCATGATTATTGACTTGATTCTCCTGATTTCTTTTTGAATGGTGATATGCGAGAAGCCGAGCCGTTGTCCCATCTTCCGGGACGAGAGACAGTCCGCGTAAATCAGTATGAGGGTCTTGTCCACCCTGGAGAGTTTGTTGTCGATGATGTACTTTATCGCGGCCACCCTTTCCTCGTCTTTTGCGAAGATGGACGGGTCGAAACGGTAGTCCGCTTCGATGTCCTTGAACTCCCGGAACGCCGCGTCAGGCTTCCCGGTATTGTTCGATTTCTTCCGCTTTTCTGCCATACTTCCGATACAGCTTGTAGAAGGGCGAGTTCGCGCTTCGGTACTGGTTGAGGATGATCCGTGCGATGAAGAAGTTGATCTGGCCGTTTTCCCAAAGGTCTTGCAGTTTGGTTTCATCGTATTCCAGGAGGATGAGGTACACCATCTGCGAGAGGTCTTTGAGGTCGGTGTCGAGGGCGCGTTTGGCGATGTTCTCTACCATCGTCTCCACCCTGCGTTCGCGGGCCAGTTGTGCGACCATCTCCATCTTGTCCACGGCATTAAATATACTTTCTGCCGTTATCGGCCAAAAACGAGCATTGCGGCATCACGGGAGTGTTCGTTCGTGCGTCCCGTGTAGCCAGTGATGCGACGGAAGGTATCGCCCGAAAGTTTGGTCTTTCCGTTCTTCGGAGGTGATGCGACGAAGTCGATCCCATACCCCTTGCACCATTCCTCCCAGATTGCGCAGTCCCGTTTGACGGAACCGGCTCCCATAGCACGGCCACGGAACTGGGAAAGGTCTTTCTCCCTGGGAATCCACTTGCGGAGTCTTGCATCTTCGAACACGACAAGGCTGACCTTGCGGGTGTTCCGCAGTCGGTCGATATAAAGCATCGCCGAGACGATACCGGAGCAGCGAACATCGAGGAATTGCTGCGTGGTTGTGTCCCACACAGCAACCCCCGTGTTCACGCCTGGATCAATTCCGATTACAATCATACGTTAGTCCCTTTTGTCGAATTTGAACCGGAACGCCTCGATGATGATGAGGAAAAGGAACACCGTCGCGCAGACGCGGAGCAGATACCACCACCCCCAGACGAGGGACAACAGTCCCACGACGATCGAGCCGGTAAGCAGACCGTTTCCGATGTGATCCAGCACTTCGTCAAGGTCGATTTCTTTCGGGTCTTCTTCCATCACTTTCCCTCCTTGTTTCCATTGATTTTTTCCATAGCAATAAGCGCGGTTTTATACCCGTCATACCACTTAATACACGTCCTTCCCGGTTTGGAACACGGAAGGGTCGTTTCGTTTACTATACCGTCGCATTTGAAACAACGGCACCATTCTCCGGCCGCACTCCACGCGAAGCACTCCATTTCTTCCCGTGTCATCACTCGCCCTCCTTCTTCTCGCCAATAAACGGATACATCTTCTTGAGCGCGTCGCCCGCAGTATCTTCGGCAAGTTTAATAACGTCGTCTATCAGGACATTCTGCTTGCAAACATTCGGGTTTGACAATAGGGAGAACAAACATCCCTGGAACAGTTGTTCTTTCTTCTGCGCAAGAAACATCGACATCCTCTGCGCTTTTTCTTCATCGGTCAGGGGGGTCGGCCCTGGCATTTTTACTGTCTTGTTCATACTGTTATTTGGTTTTGTGTTAATGTTCCTTTCCACCCGCGTCTGCGGAGTTCGTTGATAAGGTCGTCGAGTGGCACGACCGTGAGCGACTTCCGTCTCCCTTCGTCTCGTTTCGCCTTCCACGCGCGGGTGTTCTCGTTCTCGCACTCCCGGCAATAGGACTTGAGGCCGTCGGATGACCGGGGGTTCTTTCCGAACGAGTCGGCGGGGAGGATTTGGCCGCACTTGGCGCACCGCTTCGTGAGGCGACGGAGGCCGGTGTTCGGGTCGGTTGTCTCCTTTGCCGCGGTCTCTGCGTCCAGCTTCTCCTTCCCCCGTTTGTAGTAGTCCTTCGCCAACTCCTTCTGGCACTCCTTGCATTGCCGCTGGTAGCCGTCCTTCTCCGTGGACTTCCGGCAGAACTCCGTGATGGGAAGTGTCCTGTGGCATCGGTTGCACACCTTCGTGACAATGTCCGGTGCGGTCTTGTCCTCCCAACAGTCCTTCACCATCAAATAAGAGACGGACTTCTGGGTCTTCCGGCAAGTCGGGCCGACAAGCGGCACTTCCAGATAGTTCTTGCAGCTTCCGCAGTTGTTCATTACTGGAGAAATTCAGGGAGATCGTCGTCCACGGGAGCCTGGGCCGGGGCCTTCTTGTCGAGAATCTGGATGTTCTCGGCCACGACCTCGGTGGTGTACCGCTTGTTGTTCTCCTTGTCCGTCCATTGACGGGTGCGCAGCTTCCCGGAGAGGAAGACGTTCGACCCTTTGTGGAGGTATTTCTGCACGAACTCCGCGCGGGTGTTCCACACGGTGATGTTCACCCACTCGGTGTTTTCCTGTTTGTTTCCGTTGCGGTCTTTGAACCGTTCGGAGACTGCCAGCCGGAAGGAGGCGGTGGTGGCCCCTCCCTGGAGGGAACGGACTTCCGGATCGCTTCCGACGTTCCCGATGAGTTGTACTTGATTAAGATAAGCCATAAGTTATTAAAATAGAGTTAGTTGTTGTCAATCCAATACTCGCAGACGGAGACGTTCCGTCCGTTCCTGTTCTTCACCGTGATCCGGCGGCGGTTCGGTGCCGTACCCGTCATCTTCTCGATGTCCATAATACGGGCAGACAGTCGGGTAATACCCCACATCTTGAACGCCTCGCGGGAGGTGACGGTGTGACCATCAATCAACCAGTTGTAAACGGTCATCTTCTGCCGTTCGAACTCGATCGCCTCGTCAACGGGGTCGGGTGTTGCCTCCATCGGCATTTCCTTCCCCTTCTTCATCAGGCTTTCGACCTTGTTGCAGCGGTTGATGATTGCATTTGCGCTCCCCACCGGGAGTTCTCGCGCCATCTTCCGGATTTCGGAAAGGATGGCCAAATTCTTTTCTTTCGACATAGTTAGTTGTGATTAAGGTTGTAATAGTCTTCGATTATCTTGTCCGCTTTCAGGAGGGACTTCCGGCATCGCTCCACGGCGTTCACCCGGATGTGGTACACGGCATCAGCTATCGTGGTGAACACCTTCTCCACACTCCAGAACAACGTCACTTCGCACTCCCAGGTGTCATCGTCCAGCTTGATGATTTCGACATCGTCCCCGTGAACTCCGAAGACCGTCTGCCCCTTCTTGTATAGTTCCATTGTCTTGTTAATTTTGATTATACCATATCTCGTCAGGGATGTCTTCTTCGAAGATTGGAGCCTCGGTCGGAGTCTCCCTCCATCCGTAGATCACGTTCTCCGCAGGGTCGTTCAATACCCGGCGCGTCTCCTTCTCATAGTACAGTCCGGCAAGGACATCGACCACACCCATACTGCGGTTCTTCGCCACCTCGATGACGAGGTCGTAGTGGACAAGCTGCTGTACTGTTGACTCGCCCCAGAAATCCTTCGCCCTCTTTTCGAAGTCACGACCAACCCGGTGTACGATGAACAGGTTGTCGCAGAGGTTCGTCAGGTTCGCCGTTCCCGCGATGGACTCCTTCCGGAGAAGCTGGAACGACTGTTCCTTCCGTGGGTGACATACCAGGACGACGTGGATGTTCTCCCTCTTCGCAAGGTTCTTCACCTCCTTGATGAACCGCGTCTGGATGTCGTTGTCACTCGCGGGGCCGTCAAAGTCCACCGCCATCAGGTTGTCAAGGACGACAAGACGAACGCCCTTTTCGTGGACGGCCTTCTCGATCTCTTCCTTGAGGTTCGGCCACTCCGCGCCGTAGTCGTTGTTGAACAGCCAGAACTTGCCGTCAAGCCAGTCGTGAATCTTCTCCGCGACATTCTTCGGGCAATAGTAGAAGTTCTCATACCCGGCCTTCTGACGGACGAGGTCTTTCCCCGCCGCCATCTGGTCGAGCCATCCCTGGAAGCGGAAGTCCTGGAGTTCCCCTGACCACGCCATCACCTTGTATCCGGACTGCACCGCGGAAAGGATGAACAGGTCAAGGATGGTGGACTTACCCGCACCGGACAAACCGGAAAGCACGGTCACGTCTCCAAGCGCGAGACCCACGATTTCACGATCCAGCCGGGCCAGTCCTGTCGGGATGTGTACGATCGACGATGTATCAACGTACTTCACGTCCGACATCGAAAGGAGAACCTTTCCCCGTTCATCCTCCTTCAAAGGCTTCGGAGGCTCCGGCCGACGGACACCATAGTATTCGCGCTTGCTCCTGTACTCTTCACGTTCCTTCTTCGTGTATGCGTCCGGCTCATAGTGCAGACGGAACTCCTTCCACCCATAGTGACTGCACGAATTGTGGAAGCACTTGAAACCGATCGCTCCGCTATCCATCCGAAGGATGGCCGCGTCTTTGTGGTTGTGGTCGAACGGACATTCCTCAAGTACGAACTTGTCACCTTCCTTGTATCTGGTACGGTTCACCACCTTGATCCCGTGTTCCTCGATGAACCGTTCAAGGTCGAACCGTTCCGTGTGCCACCCGTTTGACTTCTCCGGGCCTTCGGGTTTCGGGATGTAGCTGGCCACTTTTTCGATGAACGGTGTGCCATTCACGCGGATGTCATCCGGGACATAAACGAAACGGGAGACGCGCTGCGGCCTTTCCTTCGTCCCCTTCCCTTTGTTGGAACTGGTTCCGATCACCTTGACGATCCGGGACGCATTGAACACCGACACGTCCACCTTGACGGAGTCATCGGAGAACAGCGCATCCAGGGAACGGAGGAAGTCGCGCACCATATTCGTGGACTCTTCCGTGTTCGGCAGGTCGATTCGATAATAAAGGTGGTATCCGTTCGCGGAATCCGCGACAACTGGCATATAGAAACCCTCGTTCCGGAGGAACTTGCAGACCTGCCGCATCCGAGCCTCCGCGACCTCCTTTTCCTTTTCGGATGCGTTCGTGTCGGAAGGGCGTTCCGGGTCGAAGTCAATCAGGAGCCAGCGGCGGCGTTCGATGTCGTTGTCGTTGGTCGTTGACTTTGGGGCCTGGATGATCGTGTCCATCTGCGTCCTTCCGTAGCAAGCCTCCTTCACTTCGTTGAGGGTGGCATAGATACCGCACCCGTCGTATTGACGCATCTGGTTAATCATCGAATCGACATCCTTGAAATAGCCGGAGTAATTCTTCTTACCGGAAAGGATGCGTATCTCGGTAAGTGGTGCGTTCTTCTTGAACACGTCCCACCATTGCCGTATTGTCTTCTCGTCAATCATCGTCAAATGAGTTTGAATCCGGATGTGCCGGTAGGTTGTACTGGTTCATCCTTCGGGTAAATCTTGTCCTTCGCCCACATACAGTTGTTCCGGATGTGGTTCTTCCAGTTCACGATCTTCTTGCCGGTCTTTTCGACGGCCCACCCTCTTTCATTGTTGAAAGAAATGTAATCGTCGGCAAAGCCGGATGGATCGGCAAAGCCGAGAGTCGTGACGTAGTCCACCACGGCATCCTTGTCGGGATGACTTTCTTCTTTGTTTTTACTTATATTCTCTATTTTGGTATCTATATCTCTATTTTGTAGGTCATTTTCCCGATGTCGGTGTTTACCGATGTCGGTGTTTACCGATGTCGGTGTTTTGGGTATGTCGGTGAACGGTATTGCGCTGACTTCATAATCCCATCCGGAGAACCTTCCGCGCTCCCCGTGGGTCTTGCATCTGCGGAGGTATCCGGCTTTCTCCATCACGGCAAACGACCGGCGTATTTTGTCTTGAGATACCCCCGTCGCTTCGGATAGTCCGACAATGCTCATTTCCCACTTCCTTCCGAGACACAGTATTTTTACATACAGGCCGAGTGTCAGGACATCAACATCTTTGTTGAAGATGATGCCCTTGCTTACCCGTAGGAAGTTATCGGTCGCCGGTATTACCTTGATGTTTCCCGCCATTGTAAAACAAAAACCTGCCACGTTCTGCTGGGGTACGGCCCACCCCTCGCGTACTTGTAGCAGGTTGCTATATTTCCTCGTCCGGGGCCGTCGGACTTCTGCTACTAAATATCAAAACGTCGAAAAGTGGAAACTACTCCTTCCCTCCCCTCGGCTTGGTGAAACGGACGGTGTCGGTGACGGTGGTATCCAGGAACTCCGTGGCACCTATCTCCTTGATGACGGTGGCCGTTGCCTTGAGGGACAGGTTGATCCATTCGGGAACACCTGCGGCACGAACAGCGGCTTCCGCGATGGCGTAGTAAAGGCGGTCGATCTCTTCCTGGTTGACTGTGGACTTCTCGCTTTCGTACTTCGTGAAGCTGTAATACGTCCCCTTCGCCTTCTCCATCCCGGTCGCATCCATCACCTCGGTGATTTTCTCCTTGATGAAGGCGATCGTGTTCTCCGCGGACTTGATCTTGCGGTCTGCCGCGGCTTTCTCGGCCTTCCACATCTTCGCCTCGTCCTCCTTTAATTTGAGCCACCGGCCAAGCGCATCGATGCCGTCATTCTCAAGGAGGTGACGGACGGCCTCCTTCTCTTCCTCCAGGGCCTCGGCCTCCGGAGTCACTTCCCCTTCGCTTTCAATGTACTGGTCTTCCAGTTCTGCGGACAGGCGGTGAAGGGTGCCGAGGCTGTCCTGGATGTCTCTAAATTCCATAGTTAAACGTGATTAGTGTTGTCGGCTTTATCGTGTCCGTAGAATAGCACATCGTTGTCGAACGTCGCAATAAGGTTAAGGTCATTTGTCGCGTTGACGGTACGAATCCAGACGGTGCGGTAATCCTCGCCGGACTTCGACAGCTTTCCGGTCGCGTAGGCTTCTACAATTCGCTTGTACGTCTTTCCTCCGGGGAGCAAGTCTTTCGGGTCGTCCTTCTTATCCGGGGTCTTTGTGACGAGTTTCTTCGCGTTCTGCGGGGCCGTCTGCTTCTCTTCCTCCGGCAGGTCTTCCCCGGCGTAGATGTACAGTCCAAGTCCGTGACGGGCCGCGGCTTTCGTGAGGCTCCGCTGTATCGCCTTGTTCATATCGAACGAGGTAACCTTCTCCAACGGGATACTCCGGTTGTTGTAGTCCATAATGGGAAGGTACTCGATGTGTTCAAGTCCTCCGATGGTGATTCCAGTCTTCACCCAGCAGGTCTTTCCGTCGGTGAAATAAGGGATGCCGTTCTCGCGTTCGTAAATGGTGTAGATGGCATCGGGGAAGTTCTTCTTCACCTCTGCCCAGGCCCACGCCCAGGAGAGGTACGTCAGGCCGTTCTTCTGCTCCGTGTGTTCGTTGCAGTTGATTGCGTTGAGGGTCGCAAAGACCGACTTCTTCATTTCAGTCATAAGTGTATGGATTAAAGGTTTTTCTCTTCGTAGTATTTCTCCATCGCCCGTTCCTCTTCCCAGTACAGGGCGGCTTCGTAGATGTCGAGGGCCTCAAGGTATTCCTCTTCGGAGTCGTAGTCCTCCGGCTTTGGTGCGCGGTATTTCATTTCGATCTGGTTATCTTGCAGTAGTTGTCCGGGCCTTTCACGCATTTGCCGTTGACGTAATACCAGCAGCGGAGGCAAAGGTTCGGTGTCTTGACTTGACTCATCGCGCGGTCTCCAGCTTCTTGTAACCGAACGCGGAGAACAAAGCGACCGCAATCCAGGAGAGAGTCCAAAGGAGGTCGCACGAACCGTCGAGGCCTTCGGCACCGGCGAGGATCACCGACGCGAAGCAAAGGAATCCGAGGATGGATTTATAAATTCTTTTCATTATTGATAGGTTTTTATACTTCTTTGAAAAACCCGGAGGAACGTCGCGCCCGTCCGGGCAGGTGCTTTTGTGTTTAATAGCCACCGCAAAGAGTTTGGGTGGTTATGCTGTGCGCGTGACGGTGCATCGGTTCCACTTCCTGTCGTAGTTGACGGAATATCTGCGGCGGTTCTCCGCGCCGAGTGTGGATGCGTAGTTGCGTACCAGGGACGGCTTCCCGTCCGCGTACCGGACAAGGAGGGTTTCGCCGACCTCCATCTGGAGGATTTTAGACCGTAACGAGGTTTTCATCTTCTATCGTGTTTTCTTGTTCTGCCATAACGTCACCGATGCGGACTTGGAGATTTCCGATCTCCCTCGCCCTTTTCGCGGCGTAGTCATCATAGAGTCCGAGTCCGTTCTCCATCAGTTCTTCGAAGGTCTTCCCCCAGGTCGCCGACCTGTCCATATAGCGGAGAGCCTGGGTGTTGAGCGCGAAGTATATCGTCTCAAGTTCCTGGGTCGTGAGGGTGATCGTGTGTTTCATTGTGGTTGGTTTTTAATTATTTGTTTGTACCTTTGTTTGTATTGCACTGCAAATGTACAAACAATATTTTAATTTTCAAACAAAAATCGAAAATTTTTCAATCTTATGAGAACAATGGTTGAATTGGAAGAAAAGAAAGAATACCTGAAAACGGTATACAACCTCGCCGTGTTGCGAGGATTATGCGGTACGCAGAAAGAATTTGCGCAACTTCTCGGCATCGACAAGTCTGGCCTTTCAATGGCAATGAACGGGAGCGAACGGCACCTCACACCGTCACTTATCGGGAAAGTTGAAATGTTTGCAACGGCAAACGGATTGGACGATAGTCCGGAAATGGAGGAAACCGAATCCTCCGTTCTGGTCATACCGTATGAGGCCCGTGGTGGAACCATCGGGGACTTTGTTGAAGGTGTCCACGAATACGACTGCGAGAAGATAACCTCACCGATACGGGGCGCGGACTACGCGATGGAGGTCACCGGCGATTCAATGGCACCGGAATATCCGTCCGGGTCTCGCGTACTTATAAAGAAGGTAGACGAGACGGCATTTATACAATGGAACGAGACGTATGTACTGGACACTCCAAACGGCGCAGTTATCAAAAGGGTGAGGAAAACGGACGATCCAAAGTTGGTGGAATGCGTATCCGTCAATCCAGCTTACCAGTCCTACACCGTACCGCGTGACTTCATCCGGGGATGGTATCGCGTTTTGATGGTGATGGCGTTGAAATAAAAGATGGCCGCACCTCGCGGCACAGCCACCCAAACCTTTAACCACAAATGATATGAAGAACGACTCTTCACAGTCAAATATAGAAATACCCGAAAGTGGAAACCAGTACGCCGACAAACTGGAGGAAAACCCGGAGTTGATGCTTCGTCTCGTTGATCTCATCTTCTTCCTCGATGACCGGGAAGACATCCCGTCATAAAAAAACCGTGGAGACCTCACGGCTTCCACGGGAAAAACCTAATGTCGAACTGTTAAGAAAAGGGATTGTACCCGTAAATATAGAATCGGCGAAAAACGGAAACGGGGGATGCATCGCTGCGTCCCCCGTTCTGGGTGTAAACACTAAAACCTTTTATATGAAACCTATCAGGCAAACGGAAATATAACTGGTTGCATTTTCGGAAAATACTACCACCTGAATAATGCCACAACCTTCCGGTTCGCCGCGTTGATGTTGTCCCAGTCCCGTTCCGCGTAGATGTCCGTCACCGGGAAGTCACCGATATGGCACAGTCCCTCGTCCACCGTGGCCTTCTCCACCCCGGCCTTCCTTGCGATTGTCGCCCAGGAGTGACGCGCGGCACCGAACGTGAACCTCCCCAGCTTCTCGTCTTCACACCACCGGGCGAGTCCCTTGTTCACCTTCGCCGTGGCGAACTCCCTCTTCGTCGCCATCCGGTGCAACCCTTCCAGCGCGGCCTCCAGTCTGCCGGAAATTTCTTCCGGAACCCTCACCTTCATCTCGGCCCCGTCTGCCCTGCGTGTCCGTGTCTTGCGCCTTTGGTACTCCCATACCCCACCCGTCCGTAAAATTTTTGCGGCTCCGATCTCATACAAGTCCGCAAGGTTCGCACCCATCAACGCGAACGAACACACGAACAAATCCAACGCCGTCTGCACCGTGGGGAGCCGATGACGTGCATCTATCATCCTCTGCATCATCTCCACCGAGAGCGACTTCTGCCCGTGGCTCAATGGGTGTTTCAACAGCAATCCCTGGAACGGACTTCGGGGTATCACGATCTCCCCGGAGTCCTCATCGTTGTACGCCTCCTTCGCCTTGCCGTAGATGTGCGACAATTTGGCCATATTGCGGCTTTCCGCGCCGTTCGGTATCCTCGCCCGTCCCGTAGGAGATACGCCGTTTTTGGCCGTATTGTGCGCTTTTGTGGCGCGGGTAGTCCTCATCCAGGAGAGGAACCCCGTCAACATCGGTCGCGTGATTTCGTTGATGTCGAGCGAACGCCGCCCCAGATAGTCCGCGAAGGCGTTCACCGCCGTGACGTATTGTCCCCTCGCTCCCGGTCGCTTCGACTGGATCACCTCGTCCGCAAAACCGAAGAAGTCCAGCTTGAAAGTGTGCAACCTATCTGCACACCTCATCTTCGACACCACCCAGTCAACGTCACGCCCGGACAACTCCGCATCGGTGTAGGATGACACCGCGTCCCGCATCCGGTTCGCAACCAGTTCTGCCTTGTCCAACACGTCCTGGTTCTTTATCTTCCCGGAACGGGTGATGTCACCGCCCCGGCAGACGATCGAGGTGGGAATCCGACGGACTCCCCCGGCAAAATACACGCGGATGTAAACGAGATAGGTGCCGTCCTTCCTCCGGTTGGACAGGACGACGATAGGCTTCACGGTTATCATCGGTCAAAGGTTTAGACAAATTTCAGACAAAAAAAGGAGGATTCCAAACGGAAATCCCCCTCGCAATAAATAATGCCGAATAGTTTTTTCATAGGTTAAGTTTTAGGTTAGAATTGCGGAGAGCGGCAGTCGTGAGACTCCCGCTCTCATTCTTTTCCCGGTCAGACCGCCCTCTGTGGCCGATTCTGCCCTGGGAACGAATACAATCTGTGCCAAAGGTTAGGAGGGGTTCAGACAACTGCAAGACAAAAACGGTAGAAACTTTGATCCCCGGCCGCCGTACCAGGGACAACCGGGGATCGAACACCTTGTAATACAAACGGCATTATCTACCGCACTGCAAATATACGCAAAATTTTGAACTTCCAAACAAAGTTGCTATCTTTAACCTAACACCAACACCTTGTAACTATGTCAGCAAACGGTGTTCCGGCCACACCGATCTGAGAATCTTTGACGAGTATATCCGGGACGAATAGACAAAGGGCGGCCCGAAAGCCGCCCTTTCTTAGTCCTGTTAACTCAGTCAATTAGGGCCGAATGTAACTTATTTTACGCTCGTAACTCCTTGTCATTTAGTTCGTTATCTGCCGTTTGCAAATTAAGCATATTTTGATGTGCTTATTTTGCACTCAATCAATTAGGGCCGGTTTATACTCACTTCTTGCCCGTTTTTTGGCCCTTTGCGAGTAAATAAATCTTCATTCTACGCACTTGTAAGGCCGATTTGCGAGTAAACTTGCGAGTAAATGCGAGTAATTTTTAGCCCTTTACTCAATCAATTAGGGCCGGATTGTGAATTAAATCTACGGGCAACTTCTTCGTAAAACTGCGGACTATTCCACGGGACGAGAAAATCGCCTTTCCCGACTTCAATCCCGTACTCCGTCATAATCTCATCTATCT
>Ga0265298_10001656_pt1 | contig 32757 bp, 26 predicted proteins | sample AusTroGonzalo_MG_3_FD_193486 | JGI IMG/M metagenome (GOLD analysis project Ga0265298, IMG submission 193486) | Bovine rumen microbial communities from tropical cattle in Woodstock, Queensland, Australia - Gonzalo_01 | ecosystem: Host-associated > Mammals > Digestive system > Stomach > Rumen ... | reverse complement strand
GAAGTCCTTGGTACGGATGGGCGTGGTGTTGACCAACAGCTCGAAACCACGGTTGCGGACGTTACCGAAGTTGGTCACCATGTAGGCATAACCCGTAGCGGGGTCAACAGGCAGTTCGAAGATCTGGTCCTCAGTCTCACGATTGTAGTAAGCAGCGTCGATGTTAATGCGATTGTCGAGGAAAGCCACGTTGATACCAATTTCGTACTCAGTGGTCATCTCAGGCTTCAGATCAGCACTACCAATGGTCGAAGAGGCCTGGAAGGCGTTGACACCACTCATCGGGAACTTGGCCACGTCGCTACCATAGTAGGCACGCGAAGTACCCTGAATGAAGCGGGCTGAAGTGTAGTAAGGATCAGCGTCGTTACCAGTCTTACCATAAGCCAGACGCAGCTTACCGAAGGTCAGAATGTCGTTCTTCGGAATCAGGTTGGTGAAAATCCAGCTCAGGGTAACACCAGGATAGAAGTAGTTGTTCTTGTTCAGAGGCAGCGTTGATGACCAGTCATTACGACCCGTCAGGCCCAAGAACAACATATCGTCCCAACCAATGGAGAGGTCAGCAAACAGACCCACCTGGCGACGCTTCGACTGGTTCTCAGAGAGCTCAGTCTTGGTGGCACCGTTGCTCAGATCCCAGTAGCCCGTCTCAAAGGTCAGACCATCAGTCTCGCCAGTGGTATAGGTCTGGTAGCGCTCACTCATGTTCACACCTACGTTCAGGTTCACGTCGAGCCTGTCATTCAGGTACTTGTCCTGCCAGTTGGCCAGGAAGTCGTGGTTCAGCTCATACTTGCGGAGATAGCGTGTGTAGACATAACCATCCTGGTTCATGTTCGAGGGGGCATAGCCGTAGTCCTCGTTGATCAGGGCGTCATCCAGATTAATCTGCGGATAACCCACCTTGCGGTCGTAGTCCGTGTAGTCGAAACCAAAGCGATAAGTAAGGGTCAACTGCTTCAGCGGCTTGATGTCGGCCTGCAGCTTACCGTAGATCTGCTTTGAATCATTGTGGTTCAAGTTGTTCTCAATAGCCCAGTAGGGGTTGGTGATACCATAAGGTGTGTACCAAGCCTCAGGCGTATTGAAGGGAGAACTGAGGTCCTTGCGGTCGACCAGGCTGATGTCGCGCGGGAACTCCAGGATACCATCGATGAACGATGTTCCCTGATAGGAACCCACGATGTCGGTAGAGGTCGTTGCGAAGTTCATGCTTGACGAGAGCTTGAACCAGTCGGTAGCCTCGTAGCTGCCACGATAGGCGATGGTGTTACGCTTGTAAGAGTCCTTGTTGCTGGGAATCACGCCATCGTCGCTTGAGTAAGAGTAGCTCAAGTAGTAGGTGGTCTTGTTGTCGTTAGAGACACCACTCAGGGCCACACTGTGGCTCGTGCTGAGACCCGTCTCAAAGAAGTCCTTGATGTTGGAGTCAACAGCGCTGTACTCGTGGATGAGCTGCTGGTGGTTCCAGATGGGGCCATACACCTGGGTAGAGCCGTCGAGCTCAGGACCCCAAGAACCATTCTCGATATAGGTCTGTTTGCCGTTCCAACCCTGACCAAACTGGTTCTGGAACTTCGGCAGTGTAGAAACCTGACGCCACTGAACGCTTCCGTCGTAAGTAATCTGGAAGTTACGATCGTCAGACTTCTTACCACTCTTGGTCGTGATGACGATCACACCATTGGCGGCACGGCTACCGTAGATGGCAGTAGCAGCAGCACCCTTCAGCACCGTCATCGACTCAATGTCGTTGGGGTTCACGTTCGAGATACCACCAAAGGTCTCCTCATGACCCTGTGACAGAGAAGTGGTCTGCTGGAGGGGCACACCGTCTACGATGTAGAGCGGCTGGTTGTTACCATTGATAGAGCTGAAACCACGGATAATCACCGAGTTGGCGGTACCAGGGTCAGCCGAACTGGCACTGATCTGAACACCAGCCACCTTACCAGCCAGAGCCGAGGTGACATCGTTCATCTTACCCATCGTCAGTTCATCGTCATTTAGCGTCTGAGCCGAGTAACCCAGCGTCTTCTGCTGACGCTTGATGCCCATGGCAGTGACGACCACATCCTGAAGAACCTGTGCATCGGACTTCAAGAAAACGCGCATACCGTTCTTCGCCTCTACCGTCTTCGACTCGTAGCCTAAGTACGATACCATAATGAGGGACTTGCCCTCAGGCAGAGTCAGCGAGAAGCGACCGTTAGCGTCGGTTAACATGCCTACTTTGACACCCACGATACGAACGGCAGCGCCAATGATGGGTTGGCCGTCTTCTTGTGAGAGCACTGTACCAGTAACCTGTGTCTGTGCAAACGCTCCGCCCACAAAAAGCAGAAGGCTTGCCAAAAACATTGTTAGTCTTTTTTTCATAATCTCTCTCGTTTTTTTGTTTATAAATAATTAGAGTTGTTAGTTTCAGTCTGCAAAAGTAAACTTTTTGTTTTAAAAAAACGAATAAAATAGTAAAAAAAACATAATTCACCCCCTTTTGTTAACAATTTTGCCCCAAACTGCCTATAAAATAAGGTGCAACGGCCAAAAACCGTTGCACCTTTTTCAAATAATAGCATCGCCCTAAAGGCAGAATGCTTAGTTATTGAACGGATCACTGATGTGCGAAGCAAGCAGGGTAATCACGTTGGTAGGTTCGTTCTCATCAGTCAGGATGATCATGTTGGGAGCGTTGGTATTGTCGCCAGTAATCTTGAACAGACGAGACTGAGGAGTGGCCTTGGTGCTGGCACCGAAAGGTACAGCCAGATAGTGGAAATAGGCGTTGTTCACATACCAGTCGCCATTACCCTTGTTGCCATTCATGTTGAGGGCAAGAATTATCTCATCGTCAGAAACCTGCTGATACTGGAAGCCGATGACGCCAGCGTAGCCGCTGCTGTTGAAGGTGATACCCCAGTAGTTGCCGTAGCTTTCTGCGAACGAGGGGATGGCTGCACCAAAGTAGAAGTAGCCCAGCTGCTCGCCCAGGCTCGGCATGATCTGCGTCTTAACGGCATTCCAATAGGGAGCGCCGAATTCACCAATGTTGCTCATTGAGGTGCACCAGTAATTCTCGACGAAATGCTCGAACATAGTCGGGTAGATGATGTTCAGCGTCACACCACTGTTATCACTGCCAGGGAAAACGTCAGTACCCTCTGAGAAGGTGAAACCACTGATAGTCTGACCCTTGATGGTGACAGGCTCATAGAACTTATAACCCTGAGGGGTAATGATGTAGGGAATAGTGGTCTTGACCTCCTCGCCATCCAAGTCGTAGGTTATGGAGAGGGTACGGTCGTAGCGCATGGCAATAATTTCCTCATCGCCGACGTGGATGCCATATTTCTTGGAGAGCATCGCTTCCTCAACATTCTCAATCTGTGCAAGATAAGCATCCCAATCAGCTGTCTGCATGGGAGTCATGACAATGCGGTTACCTGTTTTCTTACCTTTCAGAATGACCTCTTCAGCGGTAGCCTTCAGGATAGAAAAATCGTAGTCACCATCCCAACCTGTGCCGAAGTCACCACCAAGGGGAGCACTGGGGTCGGAATAGAGGTGGAACTCTTCATTGTAGGTATCAAAGACGAGCGTGATACCAGCACTCTGGATTAAACTATAGTGGCTGGTCTGCGTTTCATCAGAATCCTCGCCCCTCACCTCGACCTTGCCATCAGCGCCGAAGCGGACAATCATGTTATAGCCACCATAAGACTGCTGTGCATCAGGATAGTACTGCATCAGCCATCCGTTGGTAGCGCTGGTGAGCACCTGGATGTCAGCAGCGATGGCGGCATCGGCACGATTGGCAGAGCTATCGCTGAAGAAGTCCTCCTGCTCTTTGGTACACGATGCCAGAATTGCAACCGTGACCATTGCTATCAGAAAATAAACTTTTTTCATGTCGTTACAATTTGATTAGTTGAGTGACTTTAAATCCAGTTCACCAGCGGCAACAGCTGCCTGACGGCGCTGCACAATCTGGTGCAGTTTGTCGAGGTCGATGTTCCAATTGGCCTTGAGGTAGTCCTTCACCATGGCCAGTTTCTGCTCGAGCTTGTTATAGCCGCTGTAGTCTTTCAGATATGCTCTCTGGTACTCAATCATGGGCACCTTTTCATACTCATAGACGTAGTAGACCTGACCAGTCTCGAAGTCTACGTCGTAAACGGGGTTACCGAAATCGTCGAGTTTCTTGACAGGTTTTCCGTCAGCGCCAATCACAGGAATAGGATTACCCTCTTCGTCGAGTTCGAGGATATAATTACCGTCTTTGTCCTTTTCATAGACGATGTCGCCATTCTCGTCAGTCACGTAAATGGGGTTGCCATTCTTGTCAACAGCAGGAATGTAGTTGCCATCGGCATCCTTCTCATAGATATAATTTCCTTTTGAGTCAAGCTCATAGACAGGATCACCGTTTTCGTCTGTCACTACAACAATTGCCTGTTCGAGCAGCTCGGCCCACTCCTCGTCACTCTTCGTGATATAGAAGGCGATGGTCTGCACAAAGTCTTCCTGAGTCTCAGAGCTGGCATAGTTGTTGACAAAGCCCATGGCCAGTGCCTCTTCGTCGCTGAGGTTCACCCAAGAGTCGGACTGATAGTCAGCCTTGGAAATCTCGTTAAAGTCGGTGGGATAATTCTTCGTCTGGTGCAGGATGTGTGCAAACTCGTGGTGCATGGTATTAAAGAACCACTCGTTCAGGAAGTCCATGTTGAGCTTGTCGGGATTCAGACTATTGACATTGTAGAGCACAATCTTCATACCACCCTCGGCAGTACCGAGCACAACGCCGCCGTTGCTGTTGTAGGCAACAGAACCGACGAGGTTCAGGATCTTCGGAGCATAGGTACGGAGGAAATCCTTACCCAGCAGCTCGTCGTAAGCCTCAAGCCACAGATACTTGGTTAGCTTGGCCAGTGCGATGGACTTGTCATAGTCGGCAGGGGCCAGATTATACTTGGGGTCAGACTCCTTGTATTCAAAACGGTACTTGAACTCGATGTTATAGGGTTCTACATAGTTCTTCTGCAACCACTTGTCGAATTCGTTTTCAACGACCGACGACTTGTTGTCGAAGATGCTGTTCGAATCAAGGCTGTCCTCGCTGCAAGCGGTGAATGTCAAGGCTGCAGCAGCTAAAATCATATATTTCAATTTCATATTCAGTCCTCCTTAATTTTGTTCGTTACGTGGATTAGCCTCCAAACCAGCATCGATAACGTCCTGAGGCAGCTGGAAGGCACGACGCGGGTCGTTGACCAACAACAGGTCGGGAGCCTGTCCCTCGCGGTTGTGGGCAATCTCGATACCCCAACGCTTGATGTCCATCCAACGCAGACCTTCTTGGATAGTCTGGCAACGGCGCATGTGCAGAATGCAATGAATGAAGTTCTCCTGTGTCTCGTCCTTCAGCGTGAAGCCCAGCGGGTGCAGGCGCTTCTTGGGCGAACCAGTACCCTTGTCAGCAACGATAGGCTTCTGGTTTTCGTCTTCCATATAAGGCATATTACCATACTGCTTGACAACCTGCTCTTGAGTGACTTGTACACCAGCCATGCCGTTGTACTTCAGCCAAAAGTTAATGTCAGCCAGTGCATTGGCATAGTCACCCTTCATAGCATAAGCCTCAGCGCGACAGAGCACTACCTCGTCACCACAGAGGCGGACGATGGCATTGCGGCGGTAGCCGATACCGTTCACCTTGTCAGTGTACTCGAAATAGCCATAGTACTTAGAGATAGAGAGCTTCTCGGAATAACCCCAGCAGGAGTGTCCCATCCAAAGACCAGTGCTGGTGGCGTGAGCTCCCCAAATACCGCTGCGTACGCCGGTGGTACGATAGGTTTCAGTCTGGGCAATGTTGGTGTTGTTGTGGCCATAGCGGCGTCCAAGGTTGTAAGGACCAATCCAGTAGACCATGCTTGAGTAAGCGGTCTCAATAAGCAGATTAGTTCCCTCGCTGGCATTCACATACTGGTTGCAGCGGGCCTCAAAGTTGGAAGCCATCTCGCCGGCAATGTAAGCCCAGTTACGCATCAACTGATCGGGTGCAGAACCCAGTGCCTGATTTGCACATTCAATCACCTTGTCCCATTTCTGGTAGTACAAATAGAAGCGAGCAGCAAAAGCATAGGCAGCAGCCCTATTGAAGTGGTACTTGGGTACACTGTAGATATTGTCGTCAATTAAGGGCAGACCTTCTTCCAGATCTTTCTCAATCTTGCTGTACAACTCGGCCATGGTGCCGCGTACGTACTTCGGGTTCAGTTCAGTTTCAGGAGCCAAGGGGAAGGGAAGTCCCAGGTCGGTATTGGCCGTTTCAGGGTTGTAGGCCAGACAGAAGATGTTAGCCAGCTGGAACATGGCCCATGAACGGCAGAGTAGAGCCTCACCACGCTGTCCTTGCAATTCTGAAGGATTGCCCATATTATCGATGGCAGCCAGTGCCTGGTTTGCAGTAGCCACAGCGCCGTAGCAGGCATCCCAGAAGGGCTTCGGTGAGTCGTTACCTTCAGTGGTGATAGGCTGCCAAAGGTATGACTCCTCCTGCATGCGGTCGTCATAGGTAAAGAGTGAGCCATTGTCCATGGCGTTGTCCGACGCCATTTCTGCCATCACTATGCTGTTGTGAGAAGCATAGGCAGTTGTAAGCAGCTGAGTGACCTTGTCCGTGCTATTGATGTCAGCACGGTTGTCAGGCATCTTGTCAAGGAAGTCGTCGCATGACGTGAGCCCCAGTCCCACTGCTATGATTGATAATCCTATATATTTGTTCATAATCAAAACGATTCTTTCTTAAATTCTTCTATTATTCAATTCTCAAATTATCCTTAGATTCCCAGACGAACGGTCAGCGTAAACTGCTTTGGCATGGGGGCTGCCACACCACCGGTGTTGTAGAACTCAGGATCCTGACCATTCAGTTTCTTATCAGCATAGATAAGGAACAAGTTGGTTGCCTGCAGTTTCAGCGAAGCACTGGTCAGGCTAAGCGGGGCAATCAGATTAGCAGGGAAGTCATAGCTGAGCGAAATCTCCTTCATGCGGATGAAGTCGCCCTTGGCAATACGTTCGGTAGAGTAATTGTATGCATTATAGGCGTATGACAGAGACTGGTCGTTCTGGTTCAGGCGTTTGTCGGCAATAACGGGGATATTGGTCGTTGCCTCGTCACCCTGAACGGTCCAGCGGTTCTTGAACTCACGCGGCATTGACGAAAGGTCGCTGTACGACTTCTTGAACACGGGGTCAAGACGAACGACATTACCAAATGCGTAAGTGATGAACACATTCAGACGGAAGCCCTTATAGCTGAATAAGTTGCCTAACGAACCAGTGACAGTGGGATCGGTGGGACCTTCATACACGAGGTGATCCTTGTGCTCGCGGTCCTGGAAGTAGATGTCGGAAGTGGTCAACTCTCCATCTTCATTGATGAAGGTGGGAACACCATCCTCGTTCAGGCCCTGGAAGTCCATTGAGAAGAGCGAACGAACGGGATAGCCCTCCATAGTAAAACCAGTACCAGTAATCATGTCGATGACACGTGCACGCGAGTCAAGCTCGGTCACAGTGTTCTTGTTGTGCGAGAAGATGAAGTCGGTGTTCCACTTGAAGTCCTTCGTCACAATGTTACGGGTAGAAATCGAGAGTTCCTCACCATGTGAACGCATAGAGGCGACATTACCATACTTCGTAATCTGACCACCGATACCCATGGTGTTGATCTGGCCAATCAGGTCGTAGTTGTCGCGACGATACCAGTCGAAACCAACGTTAATGCGGTTGTCGAGGAAGCCGATTTCAGCACCGATATTCACCTCGTGCTTCTTCTCATAAGTAAGTTCAGAGTTCTCGAGGTCATCGATTTCGAGAGCTGTTTCATTGACGCTTGCAAAAGGACGCCAAGGATTGGTACTCTTGATAACCACATAAGAGTTGCTGAGCCAAGCGGGACCACGATCACCAGTCAATGAATAAGAGGCCTTCAGGGTCAGATTCGACACTGTGGGACGAAGCGACTCGAACCAAGGCTCCTCGTGAGCATTCCACGCACCAGAGACGTTCCACGTAGGCAACCAGCGGGCAGAACGGCTCTTACCCAGTTTGTTAGTACCTTCATAACGTACAGTACCGTTGATTGTGTAGCGGCCTTTCCAAGAATAAGTGGCGTTAGCAAAGAATGCAGCCGAGCGAACGTAAGAGTCCTCAATGGTAAAGTAGTCAGTGCCTTCCTCTTGAGCCTGCTTGAAGAAGCGGTAGTCGTAGGAAGCCAGCATACTGTTCTCGTACTGCATACCAACACCCTGGTACCAGGTCTTGCGGCGATCTACAGAGTTGACCTCACCACCACCGAAGAGGTTGACGATATGGTCTTCGTTGAATACGTCGTTATAGTTAGCTGTAGCACGGAAATCCCAGCTGTTCATCTTGTTACGGGTGTCGCGGGTGAAACCACCATAGGGCAACACGCTGACGGGCAGTGAATTGGCATTGTCTGGATCAGTGTAGAGCCAGGGGTTGTTGTCGCGCATGGTAGCGTCATCCATAGCACGGTAAGCCATAGCCTGGTTCGAGTTATCGCGAATCTCGTGGCTGATAGTGCTCAGGGCATACTTGTAAGATCCGATTGCAGACAGCTCAACCTTGGTGATGGGCTTGTACTTCAACTCGGCCTGGAACTTCATGTCGACGACGTCCAAGTCCATGTAGTTGTTATCCAGTTCATTAAGGATGTTGAACGGAGCATAGTTGCGTACATAGTAAGCATTGGGGTCGAGTGCACGCGAGGTGTTCATCGAATAGCTGTAGGGGTTGATATCAAAGTCGCGCTTTACCTCACCCGATACGACGTCGATACTCTGACCAAGGGTACCTGGAGCATTCTGCTTACGGTAAGAACTGTTACCAATCAGATTCAAGCTCACCTTCTTCGAAATGTTATACAGGGCATTGATATTTGCCGTATAGCGGTTGGTCTTCGACTGCTTGTACCAGCCCGGATCGTTCATCACTGAGAACGAGGTGTAGTACTGGGCCTTCTCAGTACCCGACGACAGCGAGATTGAATGGTTCATCATGATAGAGTTCGAGAACAGTTCATCGAACCAATCGGTGTTACGCATCTCGGCCTCTTTCAGATACTGATTCTTGGCGGCATCAGTATTGGCCAGTGCGAAAGTACCAGTTTTGGGGTCGTACGTATTAATAAGGTGATACATCTTACCATAGACACCACTGTCGGAAGCGCGGTAAACATCAGAGAAGTTCAGATAGCCGGCACGCTCCATTTCACGATAGACAGACATCTGTTCCTGCGAGTTCATAATGTTATAGTCAGCGTAGTTGGGTTTCAGACGCATAGTGAACTCACCAGTATAACTAATCTTGTTCGAACCGGCCTTACCCTTCTTGGTAGTCACGACAATCACACCAGCCATGGCACGAGCACCATAAATAGAGGTTGCGGAACCATCCTTCAGAATCTGGAACGACTCGATATCGTCAGAGTTCAAGCCAGCAATGGCACTCGAAATCAGCGTCTCGGCGTCACCACTCGACAAGTCGTCGGCATCCACCTCAGTCACATCCTCCATGATCACACCGTCGACCACCCACAGGGGCTTTGACGAACCGTAGATAGAGGTAGCACCACGGACACGGATCTTCGGAGCAGTACCGAACGTACCACTGACGTTCTGCACGGACACACCAGCCACGCGGCCTTCCAGCGAGCGTGAGATGTCGGCCATACCGTCGATCTTGGCTGTCTCAGCCGAAATCTTGGCTGTAGCACCAGTAAACAGACGCTTGTCCATCTTCTGCATACCCGTGACGACCACTTCGTCAATGGCTTTGCCATCGGGAACGAGAACAATTCTCATCGTGCCCTGCGGATTCAATACTTGTGTTGTCATGCCGATATAACTCACACTGATCTTCTTTCCCGCGGGAACAGTCAGTGAGAATCGGCCGTTCACATCTGTAACGACACCGGTCTTGGCTCCCTGAACAACGACTGAAGCACCAATAACGGGCTGACCATCGTCCTCAGAGATTACGGTACCGCTAACCTTAGTCTGAGCAAAGACTCCCCCTATACAAAGGAAGAGAACTGCCAGGAGCAGAGTTAGTCTTTTCTTCATAATTCTCTCTCGTTTATTTAATGTTTTTAATGTTTAAGTGCGCAAAGATAACACTATTTTCAAAAATAAACGAATAAAATTGCAAAAAAAAGACAAAACCCCTACATTTTGTTAATTATATTCAACAGAAACTCACTTTTTCACCCATTTTATGACTGGTGGAGTCAAATGTTGATGTTGCCAAGGCGCAAGGCTACGAGTGGTCGAATAATTCCACTTCACAGGTTTATGAGCATCGTCAAATTCTGTGAATTCTTCCATTGTCGAGATACCCTTTCCCTCACCCAGAGCCATCACTTTGTCGTAGATGGCTTTGCGACTAGGGGCATTGAAGGGACTCTCGTTACTACGCATCATACTCTCCTCCGTCGGACGGTAAACGCCAGTATCATAGGTAAAGGCACCTTCATAGATACCGATATGCTCTGAGGCGAAATGGGTGTTGTTGATAAATTCACTCCAGACAACGTTGTCGGGATCGTTCGAGGCATCGACGTTCAGCATCCAGTTGTAGCGGTGGTTCCATGCTATCTGGCTGGCCACGCTACTAGTGGCGGCTCCGTTTTTCTCATAGCCGTACTCGTCAGCCAATTTGCTCAGTCCGTGACCAATGGCCTCGTGAACCAACACCTGACGGAATATCTCGCTGTCAAGATTGTCGATGATAGCACACAGGGAGATGCTACGCTGCACGGGCATCTTGGTGTCAGGGTCGTAATATAGCATTGTCACACCGTTGTGACCGCTATTGTTAACGATGATGATGGGCAAGGCATTGGCAACATCAATGTCTGGCACCTTATTTAAATAAATAGCAACCTTAGACTCGTCAAACTCGATAGTTGATGATGTGCGATTGGGCACGCAACTGAAGGCAGTGGTGTAATTGCTACCTACGACACCATTCTTAGACACTGCCGTCACACTGTAAACGTCGAAATATTCGCGCAACGACTTGACGGGTTCTTCGCTGAACAGGTTGTCAAGTGCTTTCTTCATTACGCGCGCGTGCGTACCATTATTAATATCTTTATCAGCGAAACCGTCACCCATCAGCACGAAGGGGATGCCCTTACCCTTCGTCGACTTCTGCAATATGTTAACCTCACCATCAGCCGAATAGTCAGTCGACGTATAGTCCGTGTTGATGCCCTCTTGGTAGACAAAGGCCGTGTCGAGCACAATCCATTCCTGGTTTCGCTCGACTCCCAGCATGAAGGCAGCAGTGCGACCTTTCTCAGAGGTATTGGGCTCTACGAAAATGTCGTAAGTCTGACCTGTATACTCGGCTCGGGTAGTGGCTCGGGTATCAGACCAGTCTATCCAACTAAGTATAGAGTGGCCAATCCTCAAGTCTTTGCTGTCTTCTACATTGGTTTTGAAGTTCATGTGAAACGTACCACCAGCAGCACTGATCTTGTATTCCTCCTGATCAAAATAGGCATATTCACTGCTCTGGACGATGGTCACCGACTTCTGCATGGAGCCAGAACGGATGTTCAACTGGGCCGAGCGCGAACTTTTGGTACGGTTTGTGCCAGTGGTCATCAGCTTGAGAGTGTGACTACCGGCTTCACCCTTGGCAGGGGAAAAAGAAAGCCAACCAGCTGAACAGGAAGCTGTCCAACTGGCTGACGTCTGAAAATCTATGGTTGTGCTTTGTCCTGCTACAGAGTAGATTTCAACAATCGTACTCGAAGAAATGCGTACAGCATCCTCCGCCTTCTCTGTACATCCCACTACCGCCATCGCGGTCAGGAGGGCAAACAACAGCCTTTTCCTCATCTGTTATTTGACGAGCACCACCAGATACTTGCTAGTAGACCAGAAAAGCATGGGATCGGTGATACGCAACACATACTGCTTGTTGGCATCACGCTGCAGGGTATAAGCGCTCGACGGGTGCGAGGTCAGGAGCTTGGCCGAACTGCTGTAGAGCTTGATTTCCTTATCCACACGAATGTCAATCTTCGTGAAATACTCCTTATTGAAACTCGACTGTAACACCTTGCCGTCGACCAGAATTTGCTGTTCCTTCAACTCGCTCTTGGTACCAAAGACAAACCAAGCGGTATGCAACTGCTTGTCCTGCGTGGAAATGGTCTGGGCACGTTCGTTGGTCTCAGCGGTCAATTCCTTCACGTCGGTATTCAGGTTAGCTACGTTCTCTTCCAAGTCCATAATCTTGATTTCTTTCTCATCGAGCTGGGCACGCAGCGCCTGCATCTGCTGCTCCTTCTCCTCCATCTGCTGGGTCATTGTCTCTACCAACTGGCGCAGGGCATCGCTCTTGACACTGCTCTCGCGCAACTGCTGCTTCAGTTTATTGATGAGTTCCTTGTTCTGCTTCATCGTGGTTTGGATGAACTGGATATTCTCACGGATGCGCTGCTTCGAGCTAGCACCCTCGCCCTGCTTAGCAACAGCCACACGGTTCTCAGCCTCGGAAATCTGGCGGAAACCCTCCTCAATCTCACTAAAAGTGCTTAACATGTCGTTGATCTCGTTGTCTTTCTGGCTGACAATCTGTTTCAGAGAGTCAACACTCTGGACGGCCGCAAGCTCTGTTTTCGACGGTCCTTGATTACAGCTGGCAAGCGTCAGCATGCAAATTGCAAAAAGAAATAGTTTCTTCATAATCTTCTGATTTTATCATTTGTTATTTAAATATACGGAATTATTCATTTTTTCCTTTTTCCTTTCCTCCCAACACTATAACGATTTCACCTTTTGGCTCGTGTTCCTTGAAGTGACTAATGACCTCTTCCAGCATTCCGCGGACGCTCTCCTCGTGAACCTTCGAGATCTCGCGGCAGACGCTCACCTGGCGGTCAGGGCCGTAAGCCTCAGCAAATTGCTCGAGCGTCTTTACCAAGCGGTAGGGCGATTCGTAGAAAATCATTGTACGCTCTTCATCAGCCAGACTTTTGATTTTTGTCTGTCGGCCCTTCTTCTGTGGCAGAAAACCCTCAAAAGCAAAACGGTCGCAGGGCAGACCACTCGACACTAAGGCTGGCACAAATGCCGTTGCCCCGGGCAGACACTGCACCTCGACACCTGCCCTCACCGCCTCACGTACCAGGAAGAATCCTGGGTCGCTGATACCTGGCGTGCCGGCATCGCTGATGAGTGCTACATTTTCGCCTGCCAACAAACGGTTGACCACGCCTGCCGACGTGCCATGCTCGTTAAACTTGTGATGCGAAAAAAGCTGGTTCTTAATGTCAAAGTGCTTCAGAAGAATGCCCGAAGTCCGGGTATCCTCTGCCAGCACAACATCCACCTCTTTCAGTATGCGGATAGCTCTGAGCGTCATGTCCTCCATGTTACCTACAGGTGTAGGAACAATGTATAATATGCCCATTACGGGTGCAAAGATAGTAAAAAATGATAAATATCGGTCGGCGGTAGCAAATTTTTCACTTTTCACTCTTCACTTTTCACTTTTTTTCGTAATTTTGCACTATGAATAACACTCTTAATGGTGAAACACACCGACCTGGACGCATCGAAGTCGTATGTGGTTCCATGTTCTCCGGAAAGACCGAAGAACTGATTCGTCGACTGCGCCGAGCCAAGTTTGCACAGCAGAAGGTGGAGATATTCAAGCCTGCCATCGACGTGCGCTATTCTGAGGAGGATGTCGTCAGCCACGACCAGAAGCATATTCTCTCGACACCTATCGAATCCTCCGCCAGTATTCTCCTGCTGTCGAGCGATATCGATGTCGTGGGCATTGACGAAGCCCAGTTCCTCGACATGGGACTCCCTGATGTCTGCAACGAATTGGCCAATCGTGGCATCCGTGTTATCGTAGCGGGTCTTGATATGGACTTCAGAGGGGTTCCCTTTGGCCCTATGCCAGCGCTCTGCGCCATTGCCGACGATGTGACCAAGGTTCACGCCATTTGTGTCAAGTGTGGTTCACTGGCCTATGTCAGCCATCGTACTGTCGCCGACGACCGTCGCGTGTTGCTTGGCGAAACTCAGGAATATGAGCCACTGTGCCGAGATTGTTACCAAAAAGCCATCGAACAAGAAAAGTTAGGCCGCAAACAGGCAGCCCAGAACGGTCAAAGCGAAAAAACATCGCAATAAATTTGGCCAATTGAAAAATAATGTGTAATTTTGCACCCGCTTTACACAAAACACGAGGTAGATCCGCTAGCTCAGTCGGTAGAGCACAACACTTTTAATGTTGGGGTCTTGGGTTCGAACCCCAAGCGGATCACAAAAGAGGTCAATGATGACCTCTTTTTTAGAATTAACCAAAATATGAATATGCCTACTACAGAACGTGTGTTCCAGATTTTTAAGGAACTGAACCAGATACCCCGTCCTTCGCACCACGAAGAGCAAGTAGCCAACTATCTTTGCCAATTTGCAGAGCGTCTTCATTTAGACTACAAGCGCGATGCTGAAAACTGCGTCGTCATCAGCAAACCGGCCTCACATGGTCACGAAGGAGCCGAACCCATCGTCCTGCTGAACCACATGGATATGGTCTGTGTGGGCATGAGTGACCCACTTCACTCACCCATTGAGGCGTATGTAGAAAACGGCTGGATGAAGGCACATGGCACTTCGCTGGGTGCCGACAACGGCATCGGACTCTCGATGGCGCTGGCTGTGCTCGAAAGCAATGACATCGTTCACGGCCCCATAGAGGTGATGACCACCACCAACGAAGAAGACGGCATGTCGGGTGCCTCACAACTGAGCAAGGACTTTTTGCGGGGGCGCAAGGTTATTAACCTCGACTCTGAGGATTACGACACCATCACCACAGGAGCCGCTGGTGCCTGTTTGCAGTTCCATCGCATTCCTCTGCAATACAAACCAGCACCTGATGGTCAGTACCGTTGGTACGCCATACGCTTTGAAGGAGGATTAGGTGGTCACTCTGGTGTAGATATCAACAAGGGTCGTTGCAGCGCCGTCATAGCAGTACGTGCTCTCTTCGCCGCTCTCAAAGAACAACGTTTTGATGTAGCATCAATCAATATAGGTGAAGCCAATGCCTCGATAGCTTCTACAGCAGATATCGTGCTCTGTACGCCTTCTGATAATGCCGTTGAGTTTTTGCAACAGGAAAATGTGATGAACGAATGGTTGCGCAAGGAGTATGGAACCAACGATCCGAACATGCATTGCACCATCACTGAATGTGAACCACAGAAAAAGGTTATCTCTCGTGAGACCATTGAAACATTGCTGGCATGTCTGCAACAGATTCCACAGGGAATGGTAAAGATGAGCGAAGTAATGAAGGATACAGTGGAGACCTCGAACAACATTGGACGCGTCATAACAGAAGAAGACCACATCTTTGTATCAACCCACACGCGCAGTTTCATTGATAGCAAGATGGATAAGCTGAGCCATGACATTGCCTGCGTCTTCACGGCCTGTGGGGCCACCAGCGAGACCATCATGTCGGCTCCTGCATGGCAAGAGAATCAAGAGTCCGACTTTCTGCGTATGACCTCCGACACATTCTATGATGTATTAGGATGGCGTCCCCGCATGGTTGCCATGCACTTCGTACTTGAAGCAGGTTTCTTTGTACAGCATTATCCAAGCATCCAAATGGCAAGCATCGGTCCTCGCATCGTGGAGCCCCACTCGACCAGCGAGCGCGTAGAGCTCTCTACCGTTGAAGACATCTGGCGCGTACTTATCGAGCTTCTTCGCCGACTGGCATAATCCAAATTATTTACCTGCCTCTTCGCCTAAGATCTTTTTGATATCCTCGTCGACCTTGGTGAGCTTGTCTTTGCAGAGCTTGATAAGGTCTTGCGCACGCTTGAGTTGTTCCGACATCTGATCGATGTCGAGTTCGTCGTTCTCCATGCGGCGGACGATGGTCTGCAATTCCTGGTATGCCTGTTCGTATTTCATTTCTTCTTTCATACTCTTACTTTTATACCTCTTTTTACTATTTTACCTCTGAAATAATGCTTCCTTTTTCCATGATGGTTTTTATCACGTCACCCTTCTGGAGCTTTTGAGGATCTCGCAGGGCATAGCCGTCCTTCAGGGTGATGCTATAGCCACGTCTGAGCAGTAGCTTGGGGTCAAGGACTTTCAGTCGTTCCTCCACCAATTCCAGCTGATGACGCTCGGAGGTCAGCTTGCGCTCGACAATCATAGGTATCCGTTGTTCGAAAACCTCAATTCTACCCTTACTACCCATGACTTTCTGCTGAACCTGCGTCAACAGGCGACTGAACAGCTGGGTAAGACGGGCTTCCTGTCGTGTCTTGACGACGGAAAACAGACGGGGGATAGCGGCAGAGACTGTTAGGAGCTGGGCGTTGAGCGTCGAGAACTTTTGCTGGGCATAGTGGGCGATGCGGTTCTGAGCATCGTCAAGTGTATCGTAGACGGTCTTAACGTGGTCGATAAGGAAGGCGGCGGCAGCAGTCGGTGTTTTTACCCGTTTGTAGCTCACCATATCAAGAATACATTCGTCACGATCGTGCCCGATACCAGTAATAATAGGTATGGGGAAGTTAGCGACGTTCTCAGCCAATGCCAGCGTATCAAAGCCCGACATATCGCTCGTAGCCCCTCCTCCGCGGATGATGACCACACAATCAAATTCACATAAAGGTTCTGACTCTTTGTATGAATAAATGCGGTTGAGAGCGGCAATAATACTTTGTTCTACGCCTTCGCCCTGCATCGTGGCAGGAAACAGATGGGTGTGGAAGTCGAACGGCGAGTCTGCCAACTGGGCGGCAAAGTCGCCATAGCCTGCGGCGGTCTGGCTGCTAATGACGGCGATATTGAGACAGAACAGCGGCAATTGTAGTTCACGTTGCAGGTCAAAAACTCCTTCCTCTTTCAGTTGGCGAATAATCTCCTGGCGATGTCGGGCCTGGTCGCCAAGGGTATAGGTGGGATCAATGTCAGTGACAATCCACGAGAACCCATAGGCTTCATGAAATTGCGCATTGACTTGTAGCAGCACTTTCATGCCCGCCCTCAATTGTTGGCCAGTGGTACGCTCGAAGTAGGGACGTATCAGAGCCCATTTCGAGGCCCAGCACTTGGCCGAAGCACGTGCCACAGGCGTAGCACTGCGGTCGTCACGTTCGATGAGCTCCATATAACAGTGTCCACGACTCTCGCGGCACTCCGACAACTCGGCCTCTACCCAATATTCATTGGGCATTTCCATCTCGATGAGCTCGCGGACAAGACCATTGAGTTCAAGCAGGGTCAGTCGCGTTTCACTTTTCACTTTCCAGCTTTCCTGTCATATACGCCCGCCAAAAGTTAGGTATGCCGTAACCGTAGATATTGTTGGGTGTCTTGTAATTATCTGAGGTCTTACGTATAATGTTGATGATGTCGACGGCGCTTATGCGTGGGAATGCCTGCCACAGACAGGCCACAAGGCCAGCAACAACGGGTGTCGAAAACGAGGTACCCATGTCGCGCACAATAGTTCCACGGCCAGAGATGAGTGTGGCCGGCGAGCCGACAGCCATGACATCAGGCTTTACACGTCCGTCCTGTGACGGTCCTACCGACGAGAACGGTGCGTTTTGTTTTTCGGGGTTGACAGCTCCCACGGCAAGTATCTCATGGGCATCGGCAGGTATGCACACTTTCTTCCATGGTCCCATGCCCGTGTTGCCTGCTGAATTGACAAGTATGATGCCTTTCCGTGCCAGCATCGAGGCTGTGCGGCTGATGAGTGTCGCATTTCCGTCGAGGTCGGCGTAAGTCAGCGAGCGGTGGGGCGGGTCAAAGTAGTGATATCCCAGACTGCTGCTGATGATGTCGACGCCAGCAGAATCAGCCATCTCAGCGGCCATCGCCCAATAGTCTTCCTCGACGGGCTGTTCCGTCTGCTGGTCTTCACAGCGCATAAGCCAGTAGTGGGCGTCAGGTGCTGTGCCCATCAACACCTCGGGTGTATTGGCGGCCATGGCTGATAATACGCGGGTACCGTGATCCGTCTCGTAATAGATTTGTTCGTCGCAATTCTCTGGATGTGGCAACTTGGGGTTGTGCCATACAAAGTCGCGAATGCCGTCCACATGGACATGATAGAAGGCAGGAATGCGGTTAACGTTCATGAAGCCTCCGTCGAGCACAGCGATGGTCATGTTGCGGCCACGCAGCCCGATGGCATGCAGCCGTTGTCCGTTGAGGATTTCAATCTGATCCTTACCACCTCCGTAACGCTCAAACTTGACAGAGTCCCAAGGGTTGAAGTCTTCGTGGTAGTTCTCGTAGCGCAGTTTCTTGTCGACAGAGTCGGGCGACAGCCAAACGAGTTCCGTCTTGCAGACAAAAGGCAGTTCGCGAAGCGTGCTGACAGCCAGCGTGTCAGGTGTACGTACGAGTACGGTATTGTTCCATCGGCTCTGCCCCACAAGACTTATATTCTTCTGCGATTGTATGACCTTTAGGTAGCGTGGTGAGACGGGCAAATCGGTAGAGTCGAGCTCTAATCCCTGACGGCGCCTACGTTCTACCGACTTCTGCGAGAGCCACCGGGTCGGGTGATCGAGCCGGTAGGGAGTATCGCCCTTGTCCGTTAATGTCAGACGGTACATAAATTGCTGTCCGCCAGGATATTTTGTCTTGGTAGCAGCATGGGTAAAAAGCCCAATTGTCAAGGTTAGCAGTATGGTAAAGAGACGTATCACGGTGCAAAGGTACGAATAAGTGAGCGAAATGCAAAAGAAAAGCCTATTTTTCTTTTCATTTCCGAATGAAAGTACATTCGACAAAGCCAAAGGTACGAATAAGTGAGCGAAAAAACAAAAGAAATTTGGCAGTATCAAGAAAAAAATGTAATTTTGCACATTGAATGGATAATATGCAAGCAACCCTTGAGTTGGGTCAGAAACCCGTTGGCCGTCTGCTTTGGCAATATGCCCTGCCAGCGATTGTGGCCATGACGGCTTCAAGTCTGTACAATATCATCGACCGTGCCATGATTGGTCAGGTGGTGGGACCTGAGGCTATTGCGGGTCTGGGCATCACCTTCCCGTTTATGAATCTGAGTGCGGCCTTTGGCGCAGCTGTCGGTGTGGGTGCCTCGACGTGCATCAGCGTGAAGCTGGGCCAAAAGGACTATAAGACAGCTGAGCATTTGTTAGGTAACACGGTGACGCTGAACCTCGTCGTTGGTTTTCTGTTCATGGTGGCCTGTCTGACATTCCTCGACCCCATCCTGCGTTTCTTCGGTGCCTCTGACGTGACGCTCCCCTATGCCCGCCAGTTCATGGTGGTCATCCTATTGGGCAATATGGTGACACACATGTACTTCGGCATGAATGCCGTGCTGCGTGCAGCAGGCAAGCCGCGCCATGCCATGTATGCCACGCTCTTCACCGTGGGCATGAACATCTTGTTGGTCGTAGCTTTCGTCTGGTGGTTCCGATGGGGTATCCGCGGCGCGGCACTGGCAACGATCACGTCGCAATCGCTGGCCCTGTGCTGGCAGATGTGGATATTTTCTGACCAGCGCGAACTACTCCACCTAAGACGGGGCATCTATCGACTGAAAGCCGACCTCGTACGAAATATCATGTCGATTGGTGTTTCACCTTTTTTGATGCAGACCACCTCGTGCGTCATCGTCATCTTCATGAATAACCAGTTTGTACACTACGGCGGCGATATGGCCGTGGGTGCCTACTCGATAGCCAACTCGATGGCGATGGTGTTCTTCATGTTTGTCATGGGTGTCACTCAGGGCATGCAACCCATCGTAGGCTATAATTACGGTGCCGAAAAGTACGACCGCATGATGCGTTGTCTGTGGCTCGCCATCAGTGTGGCCACCTTCATCCTGCTGGTGGGCTGGGCATTGGCCATGTTGTTTCCACACCAAATTGCGCGTATCTTCACCAACGACCCGACGCTGCTTGAGATGTCGGCACGAGGTATCCGTCTCGACATGCTGGTCTTTCCTATCATTGCTTCGCAGGCTGTGATTACCAATTTCTTCCAGTGTATCGGCAAGGTGAAAATCAGTATTTTCCTCTCACTTACGCGACAGCTCTTCATGTTGTTGCCGCTGGCCTACCTATTGCCGCTTTTGTGGCAGTTGGACGGTGTTTGGTACGCTATGCCCATGAGTGACTTCGGGTCGTTTGCCATGACATGGCCGCTGCTGTGGTGGTATCTCAAGAAACTAAAAGCTTATGGAAAATAAAAAAGTCATTATCAACATAGGTCGTCAGCTGGGCAGTGGCGGTCACGACATCGGCCGCATGCTCGCACTTGACTTCAACGCCCAATACTACGACCGCGAACTAATGAACTTAGCCGCCAAGGAGAGCGGTCTTTCGGAGCATTTTTTCGAGCAGCACGACGAGCGTAAGAGTTTTTTCCGTTCGTTCCTGCATTTGCCTAATGGCATTTCGACCAACTTCGACCGTCAGGGTTTTTCGCAAGACTCCTTCTTCCAGTTCCAAAGCGAGGCCATCCGCAAGGCTGCCGACGAGGGGTCGTGCGTCTTCGTGGGCCGCTGCGCCGACTATGTCTTGCGCGACTATCAGAATGTGGTCAACGTATTCATTACCGCCTCGATGGACTTCCGTGTCAAGCAGGTCATGTCCAAGCAGAACTTTACATCGGCAATGCAGGCTCAGCACTTCATTGAACAGGGTGAGGCCAAGCGTGCTGACTATTACAACTACTATACGGGCAAGAAGTGGGGTCATGCCACAAGCTACGACCTCTGCATCGACTCGTCCATCTTAGGACTGGTCGAAACAGAAAAGTTCATTGCCGAGTTTATCCGTAAGCGTTTTGATTTATGAAAAAGATAGGAATATTGAGCGACACCCACGCCTACTGGGACGATAAGTACTTACACTATTTCGAGCCTTGCGACGAGATATGGCATGCTGGCGACATCGGAAGTGTCGAGGTAGCAGAGAAATTGGCGGCTTTCCGTCCCTTTCGTGCAGTCTTTGGTAACTGCGACGGAGGCGACTTGCGACTCATGTACCGTGAGCTGAACCGCTTCAAGTGCGAGGATGTCGACGTACTCATCAAGCATATCGGCGGCTACCCAGGCAACTACGATGCCTCAGTCCGCTCCACCCTCTTTGCCAATCCGCCGCAGCTCTTCGTAGCAGGACACAGCCATATATTGAAGGTGAAGTACGACAAGACGCTGAACCTTTTACACATCAACCCAGGTGCCGCCGGCTTGCAAGGTTGGCATAAGGAGCGTACGTTGATAAGATTAACCATTGAAGGCAATAAATTCACAGATTGCGAAGTTATATCATTAGGAGCTCATTAATCCCATTGACCCTATCAGTTCCATTCGTCTCATCAAAAAACGACAATATGAAAAGAACTATCGTCATTACCGGCGGCGCAGGCTTCATTGGAAGCCACGTGGTGCGCCTGTTTGTAAACAAGTATCCCGACTACCACATCATCAACCTCGACAAACTGACGTATGCTGGCAACTTGGCCAACCTGAAGGACATCGAGGACAAGCCCAACTACGAGTTTGTGAAGATGGACATCTGCGACTTCGACGCCTTCTACCAGCTGATGCAGGACAAGAAGGTCGACGGCATCATCCACCTGGCTGCCGAGAGCCATGTGGACCGCTCTATCAAGGACCCCTTTACGTTTGCCAAGACCAATGTCATGGGTACGCTGAGCCTGCTGCAGGCTGCCAAGCTCTACTGGGAAAGCCTGCCCGAGCGTTACGAGGGCAAGCGCTTCTACCACATCTCGACCGACGAGGTGTATGGAGCACTGGAACTGACGCACCCCGAGGGCATTGAGCCGCCGTTCACCACGACGGCCAGCAGTGCTGAGCACCACCTGGCCTATGGCGACAAGTTCTTCCTCGAGACCACGAAGTACAATCCCCACTCACCCTACAGCGCTGCCAAGGCTTCGTCAGACCACTTCGTCCGTGCCTATCACGACACCTACGGCATGCCCGTCATCGTGACCAACTGCTCGAACAACTACGGCCCCTATCAGTTCCCCGAGAAGCTGATACCGCTGTTCATCAACAACATCCGCCACCGCAAGCCGCTTCCCGTCTATGGCAAGGGTGAAAACGTGCGCGACTGGCTGTATGTAGAGGATCATGCCCGTGCCATCGACCTCATCTTCCATGAGGGCAAGATAGCCGATACGTATAACATCGGCGGCTTCAACGAGTGGAAGAACATCGACATCATCAAGGTAGTCATCAAGACCGTTGACCGTCTGCTGGGTCGTAAGGAAGGCGAGGATATGGACTTGATTACTTTCGTTACCGACCGTGCCGGACACGATTTAAGATACGCCATCGACTCGTCGAAGTTGCAGCGCGAACTCGGCTGGGAGCCCTCGTTGCAGTTCGAGGAGGGTATCGAGAAGACCGTCCGCTGGTATCTCGACAACCAGGAGTGGCTGGACAACGTCACTTCGGGCGACTACCAGAAATACTATGACAACATGTATAAGAACAGATAAAGCATGCTAACCTCAAGGCTAAATAAAAAGTATATTTGGCAGACATTGGGTCTCATTGCAATTGGTGTCCTGTCATTGTGTGGCGTTTCCTTATTCCATAAGGGAACCTTCCTGCCTGTTTTGTTTGTCTGGATGGGGTTCACTTTGCTTTTTTCTGCTTTTTATTTGGCTTCAATCAAGCGCATCACTGTTGTTGTTGATGGGTTGGAGACACGAAACTTGTTGTTGCCATTTTGGAAACGGTTCTATCGCTTTGCTGAGTTTGACTATGCTCAGAGCGATTATCGTAAGACAGGCGAAGTGCTCAGATTGATTAAGAACGGTGAAAGGCTGCTTAGCATAGCTTCTAATCTATACCTGAATTTCGAGGAGATAAAGCGCGCTATAGCGGTTAAGGATAAGTCTGGCTTCTTTGTCAGAGACAATGCCGAAGTCGTATCGGAATACAACAAGGTACGCTTGTATGGGATTACAGGTTTCGGGTTATTCTTTGTGCTCATTGGTGTTGCTGCTGCTCTTTCAGATGTGATTGATGGTAGGCCTCTACGACTGGATTCCATCATTATAGGTGGAAGTACAATATTGCTTTTTGGAAGCTTGCTTTTCATCTATCTCTTTTCCTATAAGGAAATCAAGGTATGGCGTGGACAAGTAGAGGTGAAACGGTTGTTGTGGCCGTTTAAGGTTCGATACTATGACGTGTCCGACTTTGATGGCTCCTATGATGTGCTGGAGAAGTCAAATGGTCAGTTAGGTTCAAGAGACGAGGAATCTATTTGGCTCGTTAAGAATCATAGACTGGCAGTTTCTGTGACCGAACCGATGTACAGGAATTATGAGGAACTGAAAACTGCGTTTCAGCCTGTTCCAAGCCTGGGAAGATTGGAGTTCATGGGCTTCCAGTCATTGAAATATCATTTAGGTAAAAAAATTAATTGGAGATGAAAAAGATTCTGTTATTAGGCTCAGGCGAACTGGGCAAGGAGTTCGTGATTGCCGCTATGCGTGCAGGACAGTATGTCATTGCCTGTGACCGTTATGACAATGCGCCGGCTATGCAGGTGGCCGACGAGCGCGAAGTGTTTAACATGCTGGATGGTGATGCCCTCGAGGCTGTTGTCAAGAAGCACCAGCCCGACATCATTGTGCCCGAGATTGAGGCCATCCGCACGGAGCGCCTCTTCAAGTTCGAGGAGCAGGGCATCCAGGTGGTACCTTCTGCCCGTGCCGTCAACTACACCATGAACCGCCGTGCCATCCGCGACCTCGCTGCCAAGGAACTGGGTCTGCGCACGGCCAAGTACTTCTACGCCAAGAGCTTCGACGAGTTCAAGGCTGCTGCCGACGAAATCGGCTTCCCCTGCGTCGTGAAGCCCCTGATGTCGTCGTCAGGTCATGGTCAGAGCTATGTCCATAATGACGGCGAACTGGAGAAGGCCTTCCGTGAAGCCATGGAGGGCTCGCGTGGTGACGTGAAGGAGGTCATCATCGAGGAGTTCATCGACTTCGACTCGGAGTTCACGCTGCTCACCGTTACCCAGCAGCACGGCTGGCCCACGCTGTTCTGTCCGCCCATCGGACACGTTCAGAAGTCGGGCGACTACCGTGAGTCGTGGCAGCCGTACAAGATTAGCGACGAGGCCCTGAAGCAGGCACAGATGATGGCCGACAAGGTGACGAAGGCACTCACGGGTGCTGGCATCTGGGGCGTCGAGTTCTTCCTGACAAAGCAGGGCGAGGTCATTTTCTCCGAACTGTCGCCGCGTCCCCACGATACGGGTATGGTGACGCTGGGTCATACCACCAACCTCTCAGAATTCGAGCTGCATTTCCGTGCCGTGATGGGTCTGCCTATTGCGGGCATTCATCTGGAACATGCCGGTGCTTCGGCCGTTATCCTCTCACCTGATGAGGCTTCGGCACCTGTTGACCGCTCGCTGCTCGACTATAACTTCACCGATGCCCTGAAGGAAGACCGCACACGCATCCGCATCTTTGGAAAGCCCGAGGCTCACAAGGGTCGCCGCATGGGTGTCGTGCTCTGCTACGGCGATGTGAATGATGATGTGAACGCCCTACGTGATAAGGCCAAGCGGCTGGCCAAGACCATTCTTGGAACCGATCCGTATGCCAAGTTAAGGTAAGAGGGAAGAGTGAGTAATTTGCTACCGCCATGGAGATTAAACTGATAGACCTCCCGAAAATCACCGACCCTCGTGGCAACCTGACATTTGCAGAGGCGCAGGCGATGGTGCCATTCGACATCAAGCGCGCCTATTGGGTCTACGACGTGCCTGGTGGCGAGAGTCGTGGCGGACATGCCCATAAGCGGCTGAAGCAGTTTGTCATTGCTCTCAGCGGCTCTTTCCATGTGACGCTCGATGACGGCCATGAACGCAAGACGGTGCTACTGAACCATCCTTGGCAAGGGCTGCTCATCGACGTCAACACATGGCGCACGCTCGACGATTTCTCCTCGGGTGCCGTATGTCTGGTGTTGGCCTCGGAGCATTACGACGAAGATGACTACATCTACGACTACGACGAGTTTCTCAGTTACATCGGTCGGAACATCGAAAAATCGGAATAACGAAATACCGGAATACCGAAAAATCGCAATACCAAGAAATGAGCCTTGAAATAAGACGATACAACGCCGCCTTAGCCGATGAGTGGAATCGCTTCGTGGCCGCGTCGAAGAACGGAACATTCCTCATCGACCGCCGCTTTATGGACTACCATAGCGACCGTTTCCGTGACCATTCGCTGCTCGTCTATCGTGCCCAGCGGCTCTATGCCCTGCTGCCTGCCAATGAGAAAGACAACACGCTCGTCTCGCATGGCGGACTGACCTACGGTGGACTGGTTATGAGTCGTCAGTGCTCGGCCCAAGGGGTACTCGACACTTTCGCGGCCATCAATGACTACCTGCGTCGTCAGGGCTTCTACCGTGTCGTCTATAAGGCCATCCCCTGGATTTACCATCAGTTGCCCGCCGAGGAAGACCTCTATGCCTTGACTGCCATTTGCAACGCTCGCCTCACCATTCGCGACATCTCGTCGGCCATTGTCAGCACCCATCGACTGAAGTTCACCGAGTCCCGCCGCTCAGGGCTTCGCAAGGCTGTGAAGGCAGGGCTCCGCATCTGTGAATCAGACGATATCGATGCCTTCTGGCACATCCTTAACGACAACCTCACCCAGAAGTACGCCGTACGTCCCGTCCATACGGCCAACGAACTACGGCTGCTTCGTAACCGTTTTCCCGAACAGATAAAACTATGGCTCGTGCTCGATGGCGAGCAGCCCGTTGGTGGCACCCTGCTGTTTCTGACGCCTCAGGTGCTCCACACGCAGTATATCTCGGCCAATGCCTACGGCAAACAGCACGGAGCCATCGACCTGCTCTTCAACCATCTAATTAATAAGGTGTATGTAGACATCCCCTACATCGACTTCGGCAAGTCCACCGTCAGCGACTCAGCCGACCTCAACGCGCAGCTCATCTTCCAGAAGGAGGGCTTTGGTGCCCGCGCCGTCTGCTACGACACCTACGAATGGACGGTTTAATTGAATAGTGAATAATTTGCTGCCGCCAATGATTAAGTATCTTCCCCTAAAACGCATCAACGACCTTTACGATGCTGAAATCCATGAAGCCATCAGTCGCGTGCTCGACAGTGGTTGGTATTTGCGTGGTGAGGCTACGCAGCAGTTCGAACAGCATTACGCCGAATATATCGGCACACGCTACTGCATTGGTTGCGGCAACGGCCTCGATGCCTTGAAACTCATCTTCCGTGCCTACATGGAGATGGGCGTCATGCAACCGGGCGACGAGGTCATCGTGCCTGCCAACACCTTCATTGCCTCCATCCTCGCCATCACCGATTGCGGTTTGAAACCCGTGCTCATTGAGCCTTCGCTTGAGACGCTCCAGATAGACGATACCCTCATTGAGCCTGCCATCACTCCACGCACCCGTGCTTTGATGATTGTCCACCTCTATGGCCGCTGTGCCTATACGGAAAAGATTGGTGAAATCTGCCGCTGCCACAACCTAAAGCTTATCGAGGATAATGCGCAGGCCCACGGCAGCAGGCCTTCCCCCTCCGTTCCTCCCGCTTCTGCCTCTGTTCCTTCCGCCTCCGTCCCTTCAGTTCCCACCTCTGTTCCTTCTGTTGGCTGTGCGGCGACGTTGCCGCAGCGAAAGTCCGGCTCCCTCGGCCATGCCGCTGCCCACAGCTTCTACCCAGGCAAGAACCTCGGTGCATTGGGCGATGCAGGGGCCGTCACCACTAACAACGCAGAGCTGTCAGACATCATCCGTTCCCTGGGCAACTACGGCAGTCACCAGAAATACGTTCATGACTATCAGGGTTACAATTCACGTATCGACGAGCTACAGGCCGCGATCCTCGACGTCAAGCTGCGCCACCTCGATGCCGCTAACCAACGACGAAAAGAGATTGCTGCCCGCTACGAAAGCGAAATCAGCAATCCCCTTGTCCGCATTGTCCGCTCCGACCGCGACTGCGTCTACCACATCTTCCCTGTTTTCAGCTCCCGCCGCAATGGACTCCAGCAGTATCTCGCCGACAACGGCATCGAGACGCAGATACACTACCCTATCCCACCCCACAAACAGCGTTGCTACAAGGAGTGGAATGCCCTCAAACTGCCCATCACGGAGCTTATCAGCGAACAGGAACTCTCCATCCCCTGCCATCAGGCGATGACAGACGACGAGGTCAGCACCGTCATCCGAGCCCTTAACAGCTTTTCGCCAGAATAAAGCCTCTCTCGCATTCTTTCTACGGCCACCAGTCATCGAAACCGAAATACACTATCTTCCCGTTAACCATTTCCTTCAGGCGTTTCCAATCAAAAGGAAAATACTCGTCATCATCCCATTTGTTGATAAAGATGTAAAAACCGTTCTCGTCCATGAGGGCATCAATGGTCATCGACTTGCGAGGCTCGTCAATTTCACCCATATTCCTGTAGGCTTCTCCCCTGAACATCCTCGCGGAATTCAGCGGTGGGAAGTACTCGTCGGAACAGATGGTGTAGGCTTCTTTGGGATGGTCGACAATATGCTGGCGCACACATTCCATCACTTGATGGAGCTTCGCCTTGGCCTTTTCCTCGGAAGTGAACTTATAGACGGTCAGATGGTTGTCGCCTCGACGGCGCACGCTTTGCTCGGCCCTATTAAAACTTTCGTCAATAAATATACTTGCATTTTCATCAATATTGAAGGTACTGTCGTGCTGGCAATGTATCTCGTGGCGCTTGATGGATTTGTCTCTGAAGAAGGGCTGTATGGCCTTGTATAGAGCATCGACATCAAAGTCCTTGGTGGCATAGAGGGCTGTATCGACAATGGTGTTGACCCTGAGCTCACCAAGTCCGATGGGGCTCATACGATTTTTTAGTCCACGATCAGAGTCTGTAAAGCGGAAATAGACCATTTCTGGAGTCTTGCCAGTTCCATAACTGTCATATTCCGGATACTCAAATTTCTTAGGTATCGGTTCGTTCTCGTAGGGCTTCAGGGCGATGGTGATGATAATGGTGTCGTGCCCGTTCTGATGATACTCGTAGCTGTAGCTCTCAGCAGCATCTTCGGTCAGTTCACTGAGCGTTCTGCGAATCACCTTGTTAGCTTCTCGCAAATTACGCCAATGTGCACGTATGGCGCTGTCTTCCTTTTCGTCAAGAAGCTGCCCCATATAATCCTTAGTGGGAGCAGGCCCTTCGTTATAAAGTCCTGTGTAAAAGTCGTAGCGCTTGCGGAGTCCCTCCTGATTCTTATTGCTGAGGGTGAAGTGTTTCACAAAGCCTTTAGCCTTCAGATAGGCATAGAGGCTCTCCAACTTCGGGTTGTCTTGAGCAAAGCAACCGAGTTGCATTGCTGCGAATATAATTATAGAAATAATACGTTTCATAACTGTTACTTGTTTTTATTTGTCGTTTTCTTCATACATGCTGATGAGTCGTTCGCCGCGCATGCGTATCTGGCGAATCTCGTCGTAAATGTCTGTTTCCTTTCTCTGCGGCACGTCTTCGTTGAGGCTTGCCAGCTGCAATTGTAGCCGTGTTTCCTCGCTCATCTCAACAATCTCTTCCTTTTTTACACAAAAGGGACGGTTCTTTTTGTGTAATTTCCGCCGCTTCGGAGTTTCAACACTTTTGATTGGCTCTGGGGTACTTACCACTTGCTTCGTTTCTTCTGCCGGTTTCGTCGTTTCCACTTTCTCTGCTACCAGCGGGTTCCCCTCCATCGAGTCTTCCACCGCCGACTTAGGCGGCATCAGGTACATCACAATGAAGCCAATGACACAGGCGGCTGCCAGCCAAGGCCACAGTTTGATGGTACGTTGCGGTTTGACTTCCTCGCGGGCCTTTTCCATGACCTCCTGCTTCAGCGTCTCCGACGCCTTGAATTCGCATTGTGGTTTGAGCAATTGCTCAATGTCTTCAAACTCGTTCATATCTCGTCTCCTTTCTTCTTAATCATTTGTTGCAAGTGCATAATGGCGTAGCGATAGCGTGACTTGGCCGTTGCTTCCGGTATGTCTTGTAGCTCGGCTATCTGTTTGAATGTCAGTTCGTCGTAGCATTTCAGTCGGACAATCTCCCGTTGTTCCGGAGGTAGCGATTCCAGCAGGCGGCTGATTCTCACGTACTCCTCGTGAATCTGCCTGTCACTCTCGCCAACGGGCACCTCCCTGGCCTTGTCGAGTTCCACCACTCGGAGCGATTTCCGCCGGAAGTAGTCCGTACAGGCATTGCTGATGGCTCGGATGATGTATTGCTCCATGTTATCCATCTGCGTCTTCTCCCGCAGTCGGCGGAACACGCTCAACAGCACCTCCTGCACCAAGTCCTCGGCATCCTCCCTGATACCGATGCGCATATAGGCAAAACGGAAGAGCCAGTCTTGTCGCTCGGCGACAATTCTCTCCAATTCCTTCAACAGCTTATCCGTTTCTGCGCTCATCGTCACACTATATGTTCTTTCCGTCGTTTCCTTTGACGAAGCGCCTCTTCCCGGCGGTTTATACCCGCTCTCAGAAGCCCTTCTACATATTAAAACGCAGAAATACGGAAAAAGATTTAAATCAGCCCTATTTTTTTTGAATCGTTGAAACCCACTTGTTGCTTGTTGTGGCGAAGACTCTGGATTTAGCATGACACGGAAACCCTTAGTGTAGTTCGAATTCTCGTCTCCTATATAAACCTAAGCTTTGCCGAATGAAATGACTTGATGTTTTCCAAAAAATACATTTTCTTTGGTTCATCCGACATTTCGAGTGATATAATGAGAAGATAATGAAGAAAACCGCTGAACATTTTGTGTATTTGATAGGGAGAACCTTTGGCAGAAACGGTACCTTCTGGCGCAACCTCATACCATTTCCCTATTTCGGGGTTCCCTTGAAGTTCTGGGAACTCCTACAAGAAAGACTTCTTTAGGGCTATATACCCCCCAAAAAAACCTTGACAGCAGCCAAAGCCAGCACATCCAACAATATATTCTTCAGTTTCCACATAGTCCTTTTCTTTTGATGTCTATCCAGCGATATGTATTCTTCAGAATCTCTGCGTCGTCACCTACAAAGGCTTTACCGGCTACACTGTCGGCTTTCAGGAAATAAGAGAACCATGCCGTCATGTAGGCATCACCCTCTGCTCCCATCTCCTCATGGTCTTTGCTGGTGTGGCGTGCAGCCAGCACGGGGAAAACTCCCGTTGTTTCATCGAAGTTTGCCTGAAAAGCCTCTTCGGGACTGATGATCTTTGAATCCCAGTTTCCTGTTCCTGCCAGCATCAGCAGCGGAGCTGTAATCTTGGCAAAGTCTGTTGTTCCCCACTTAAAGTTGATGCCTAGTTGTTTCTGTGGACAGCTGCACAGATAGACTGCCTTGTAAAGGTGGCTGTTAGGGTATGCTGTTGCCGCCATAACCGTACCGTATGCACCTTGAGAGTAACCGGCAATGGCTATCTTTGTCGTATCAATCTTGCCATAGAACTGATTTTCATGCAGTGCAACCAAACCAAGGAATTCATCTAACGTCTGTGAAATAGATAAACCAGAACCTGTCTGTTTATCCATATTCCCAATAACAACATATCCCCAGGAAGCCAAATGTTCCATTGCCTCTATTAGGTCATACGCAGTCGTGTTCGACGCATTACCTATGTTGACAAGAGGAAACGTGTGGTCGGACTGAAGCATAGACTGAGGATAGACTGCAACAATCTTTCCTATTGTTGGGTTATCGCAGTTGAATTCAACCTTAGCGACCTGTTCACTGCCCGTTTTCTTATATTTGCTTTCAATAGGCATTATCGTATTAATTTCTCCTTTATAGAATCCGCCTTTATTCGTGTCCTGGCAGTTGACATTGCTAACCGATAAAGTCAAAATAAGCATACATAGAGCTATATTCTTTGACAATTGCTTCATTTTCTTTGGTTGTCTAATACGTTATTGATGGGGACGTGTGTGAATCAAGTAGAAAACCTACTTCCGAAAATTGAATTATTTAAATAAGTTAGGAACAAATTTTCTTAGGCAGCGGCGCCATGTCAAAAACTCATGAGCTGTACCAGGAGATTCATACGTGTCAAACTTGATGCCGCTTCCCTCCAGGGCCTTGATGTCGGATGGTCCAAGATCACCTGCTCCCCCATAACCGATGAAGAAATAATGAATCTTGCTGTTAAACTCATCGGGGCGTGACAGGATACCGCCAAAATCTTCTTTCAGATTCTGTAGCAATAAAGCCCCGCTAAAGTCACCAATGTAAGAAAACTTGTCGATATTGCTGGTTACAATCTCCATAGTCTGACGGCCGCCCCATGACAATCCTGCCATGGCCCGATAGTTGCGATCTGTTTTTGTACGGAAAGTCTTATCTATCATAGGTATCAAGTCCTGAATCATTACTTCATAGAAAGTCCTGCCGAAGTCAGCAAAACCAGCAAAGGGGTTGGAATCTCCGGGCTTTGAGACTGGCCGGTTGATGTCGCCACTTTCCATTACGACTATCATCGGCACACACTCCTTGGCCCCAATCAGATTATCCATAATGTTATGCATCAGTCCTGCACGCGTCCAACTGGTTTCGTCTTCACTCATACCGTGTTGCAAATAAAGAACAGGATAACGTTTCTTGCTATTCGTTTCATACTCTGCCGGAGTATAGACCAATGCCCTTCTCCACTCTTTGGTAGATTCTGCATAATACTGTACGCTGCGAACTTGTCCCTTGGCAATGCCGAGTTGTGGACGGTAGTAATTGCCCTCTTCACCCTCTTCTATTTCAATGCCACTAACCGGATGATTCGTAAAGTAGGTATATGTAGAGGGATCAGGAACTATGGCACCGTCAATTACCAGGGAATAGTAATGCAGGCCGACAGGCAGGGGGGTAGTCTTTCCCGTCCATACTCCGAGAGAATCTTTTTGCAGATCCAAGGGCTGGATGCCAGCCACCGCCACTTGCACCTTGTGCGCATCAGGAGCTGTTACTTTGAAATATGCGCAATGTAGGTCATCGTATCGTGGAAAATCACTTTCGGGTACACAGGTTGATGACCGTTTTGTGTTTTCAGGCAGATCGTTATTCTGAGCCAGGAGCAAAGAAGGCTGGGCTAATGCCAGTAAGATAAGAAGTTTCTTCATTTTTTAAAATTAATATGTTTGTTGTACCTTTACTTTTTACATTAACGTCGCAAAGGTACAATAAACTTTCATCAATGCCAAACGCCACAGGCGGAATGCGACAGATTGGGGTAAAAGTCGCCTACGAGAATGCCTCGCGGATAATGTCCGCCATCTCGGCTGGGCTTTCCTTGAAGTCGCGGACAATCCACTCCTGCAAGATACCGAAGAGTGAGTAGGCGAAAATGCAGGCTTTGTACGCCTCACGCGATTCTTCACGATGATGAGCATAGAGGATGGCGGTAAACGATTTGCTGATATCGTCCATCAAACCACGGCGATAGAGCAGGCGTGTCATGTCACGAATCTCGTAGTTGAACTGGAAGAAAACTTCAGCATTGTCGAGCGTGAACTCGTCGCATACAGTCACTCCGTGCACATCGGTCCACA
>Ga0265298_10001655_pt1 | contig 32768 bp, 39 predicted proteins | sample AusTroGonzalo_MG_3_FD_193486 | JGI IMG/M metagenome (GOLD analysis project Ga0265298, IMG submission 193486) | Bovine rumen microbial communities from tropical cattle in Woodstock, Queensland, Australia - Gonzalo_01 | ecosystem: Host-associated > Mammals > Digestive system > Stomach > Rumen ... | reverse complement strand
ACAAAGTAGAGGATAAGCAGAACGCTAAATCTATATTAGCTAATCTATCTCTTATGAAAGCTAAAAGAGAAGCTACTGGAGGAGATTTCTTAGTTAATAGTAGACTTATTAAGAATAAAGAGGAATTACAGAAAAAGACGTTCGATCAGAGATACTTATTTATAGACGAGAACGAGATAGGAACTCAGCCTATACAGAACGCTATGTACGAGCTTCCTCAAAGTCAGATTAAAACAGACGTTCGGAACATGATATCTTGGCTTGACAACGAAGCTAAATACGATTCTAAGATAGACAGCTTACAGCAAGGAATTATGCCGGATAAGAGCATGACTAAAGCCGAAGCACAGCAAATACAAGCTAACGCTAACATGCAGTTATCAGTAAAGAATACTATTAAACAACGATTCTATAGAGATTACTATTTCCAATGGTGGAGAGGATACTTAGAGAACTTTAAGGATAGCGAAAAGAAACGGGTATTACTAAATGCAGATTTCGAATGGACTGGAGTAACGTTAGAAAAGGATCAGTTTATAACAAAGCAAATGCCTTATATTATGGTAGGTGCTACTGAGGATATAAACGCTATTAACGAGAAAGATAAGAACACGTTAACAATGCTCTATCCAATGATAGTAAACGATCCGGAAATTAAACCAGTTAATAAAGCTATCTTTAAGAGGCTTTATCTAAGGGCTACATGATTAAAACCTAATACTATAAATTCTATATTCGATTATACGCCTGCAGAAAGACAAGCTAAGAACTACGTAGACATGGTAAATCTTGGAGTTAAACCTACGAGCTTATTTAAGAGAACAGATTTAGACTTCTATACTGTATGGCTTTACATGCAAAAAGCAGAGGACGGAGATCTAAAATCTGAGATATTAGAAAAGCTTAGTGGATTACTCTTAGAGTTAGGAGAATCTCCTACTATGCCTATGAATAACGAAATGGCTAATAGTGCAGCAAATATAATGCTATCTCAATGACAGCCTTCTAAGGACGAGTTAATTACAAGAGATACAGTTAATTTAAATTCTAATATAGCATAATGGCGGATAAAATGATAAAGCTCGACGATCTCCTAAGAAGTAGAGGACGGGAGAAAATGAAAGAGTTAATTAAGCAAAGACAAATGGCTTTAGCTAATAAGATTATCTACGGCGACTGTATGGACGTAAAAGACGACCACTTAACAGCTTCAGACTTATTAAGAGCCGAAATGAGGTGCTTAGCACGGGTAGTAGAGAAACTACCTACGCAAATGATAGAGAATCCCGACTATAACGCAGACGAGGATATAGAGGAAATGGAGGATCAGGAAAGAGCAGACTTAATTAACGATATGTTTAAGCAAGAAATATAGTTTTATTCCCTAATTATATAACGTTATGAAACTTATTAAAGCTACTTACGTTAAAGCAAACAAGAGTTATTCTAAGCCTACTTCAGAATCTATGAGAGATTACAAAGTAAGGAAGCCTGGATACTCTATGGAGAGAAAGACTGTAAGCGTAAAGTTCCCTAAGGTTAAATAGGGACAACGGAAACTAATCAGCCGTAAAGAGAGAGAAAATGAGAGGTTTAATACCTAACATATCGCAGTTTGTGGATTTATGCAACAACAAATCCACTTCAGCTACGGTTATGACGCTTTATTACTAACCAAATGTAAACATGCCTGAAGAAGAAACTTTAGACACGATTCCTACTGAGGAATCAGAGGACTGAGAAGAAGTAGATTACAAAGCTCTCTACGAAAAAGAAAAGGAAAGAGCTGACAAGCGACAGTCCCGCTTTAAGAGTGCGAAAGCACAAGAGAAGGAGAAAGCTCAATACCAAATTGACGATAGCTATATCGACAAGAAGGTAAAAGAGGAACTATTCTTCGAGAAAAACTCCACAGCTAACGAGTTTAGGGAGGAGGTTAAGAAAATCCAGTCAGCGTATACATGAATGGACGCTCAAACAGCCTTCCAGTTATACTTAGCTAACAACAAACCTGAATTGCTTTCTCAAGCTAAATCTGCTACGGGAGTAGAGGGAATTACAAAAGATCCCGAACCTGAGAAAGACCGAAAAGACATGACGGACGCAGAGTTTAACGAATGGCGGAAAGCAAGGAAAGGTAAATAACCTTTTATCTTGTTTAACTTTTATTTACAAATGGCTCAAAATTTAGACGCTTTTATACCTGAGCTATGGAGTCGTAGAATCCAATACTTGACTCGCAATGCTCTTGTAGCTACTCAGATCTGTTCTTTCGAAGAACAACCTGACTTAAAATATGGAGATAGAATCCATAGACCTTACCCTAACGACTTAGTCGTTAATGATTATGTAAAGTATACTGACACAGTTCAGCAAGACTTAGTAGGAACTGACGAATACTTGGATATCGATCAGTCAAAAGAAATCTCTTTCGCTATCGACGAGGTAGACTGGATCCAAATGAAGTACGATCTCGAGAACTCTTACGTAGAAAGAGCAGCTTATAGATTAGCTAACGATATCGACGGAAACGTATTGGCTGAAGTTGCTAACGCTAACGTAACATGCGACGCTTCAGACTTATGAAGCTCTGGAGATATTGCATTATCTACTTCTAACTGTCTTAACGCTATCATGACTGCAGGTGCTAAACTTACAGCTAACGGTTGCGAAATGGATAAAACATGGGCTTTAGTAGTTTCTCCTAAATCAGCTTCAGTTATAGCTCAAACTGTAGCTCAAGACTGATTCAGCTTAGCTGACTTGGCTCTTAAAAATGGATATGCAGGAAACTTCGCAGGATACAAAGTATATTCTTCTAACAACGTAGCTCACAATAGAACTATTAGCTTCTCAAGCGTAGTTGCTACTGACGAAATCGTTATCGGAGGAGTTACTTTCACTTTCGTAAGTTCTCTTTCTACTACTCCAGGAACTGTTCTTAAAGGTGCTAATGACGCTGCAGCTTTAGCTAACTTAGCAGCTGCTGTTAATGGTGCTTCAGGAGCAGGAACTACATACGTAGATATCTCAGCTGCTGACAGAGCTAAATTAAAGGGAGTTAGAGCTCACTTAGACGGATCTACTGGAGTTCTATCTACTGCATGAGCTGTAGCTGTAAGTTCTCCAGATACTACTATTACTGTAGGAAACGCTACAGAACACGCTATCTTGTGTAGACCAGGTGCTATCGACTTAGTTATGCAACAAAATATCGACGTTAGAAAGACTCCATTACCAAAGCAAAAAGCTGACTACTACATTATATCTTGTATTTACGGAAAGAAAACTTTCACAGAATGAGAAGATAGAATGGTAGATATCAAGATCGCTGCTTAGTAAAGTCATTATATACAAGGGGTAGGGAAACTTACCTCTTGGAATAAAGATTTTATATAAAATATTATAGCTAATGGACGTATCTAACATAATAACTCTATCGAGAAATCAGACAGGAACTCCGGCTTGACAGATAGCCGACGCTGATTATCTTAACTATCTAAATATTATCTATAAAGATATATTCTCGAGATTATCCGTTAATTCGAGGAAATACGCCCGACAGAGCTTTACAACAGGCGTAAATGCGGGACAGGCTGAATATATATTACCGCAACCATGAGAGGATAGCACAGGGCTAAAACTTGTTTTAGCTGCTTTTCTTAATGGAAAGAAAATTCCTTTATACGATTCAAGCTTATATAATAGCTACCAGGACGTAACAGATCCTAAACGACATGAAAAACCTTACGGAATACTAAGGGACGGAAGTATATTCTTAATCCCTATTCCTAAGGAGGACGGCGAATTATACGTAGAAGGTAAATATATTCCTTTAGACTTAGAATTAACAACGACAAGCGACGAGATAAAATTAGCACCCGAATACCATAATATCTTAGTTAAAGGTCTAAATTCTCTTGTATTTTGAGAGAAACAGGTATTCGATAAGCAACAATTACGAGAAAGTTATTACTTACAAGCTATACAGCAAATGCAAACTGAGGGCTGCTTCGAAAATGAAAGTGGATACTTAGTAATAGATCCTGATTTATCTTTCCTTGAGTAAAAACATGGTAGATATAAAAAGACAAGATATAACGTTAAGCGACTGGACTAAAGGAATCTCAGCTGACGAGTTCGCCTGAGGTAGCTATTTCTATTCTGAAGGTATTAGTTCGGGATATTCTACTAAAGGTTTTGAGTTAGGATACGATATAAGAAAAATACTATTAAATAATAGGGGCGACGGAGGTAAAGCTGTCGCAGCAGTTCCCGTAGGAGGATACGGTTTTTCCGTATTTACTAAGGACGGAGATATAGAAATGGAGGTTTCGTATAATGGGAATAATAAAGGTGCGTACTTCCAAACTGTGGGACAGAGTACAACTAACGATCCTTACCTAAATGGACTCGCTTATGGTAGTTCTTTAATAGGTATTAGGGAGAACAAAGTAGATATTATCCAGTATAATAACTTATTTAGCACTACTGAATTATTATCTAATCCTACGTTTAATACTTCTACAGGACGAACGGTAGGAACTGGGCGAACTATTGGGGACGACGGAGCAGAACACGCTACAGGTAATACAGGAACTTTAACCTCTACTCCAAGTGGAACTCCTTATACTACTTCAGATATATTCAGGTGTGCTTTACATATTACATGACGAACAGCAGGAACTATTAAGGTTAGCGTAGGAAATAACTCTATAACTTTTAGTTCCAAAGCCGAAGGACGATATACAGCAAGTTTAAAAGGAGCTTCTACAACAGTATTAACTATAACTCCGAGTTCTACGTTTGACGGAACTATTAAGGAAGTAAACTTAAATAAATACGAGGAAAGTCAGATTACAACTTTAAATATTTACTACGGATCTATAAGCGATACGCACCCTGCTTTAATATGGGAGTGAGATTTATACGTAGCTACAGGAAGCCGAGTAAATATTATAAATTTATCAGATAATTGAGTAACATATAAACAGTTAGTAGATAAGAACTTTAAGATTATAGCAATGACGCAGCAAGCGGGAAATATAATTCTATGGGCTACTGACGGACACGATTCAAGACAATATTACCGAAATGGAGTAGACGCAGTCGCTACAGAGGTAATCGAGTGGAAAGGACTTATAATCCAATGTGCTACAGGAACGGAAACAGTATCTTACGTATTAGCTACTTCGGGGGCTGTTTCATGATTAGTAGACGGATACGAATATAGATTATATGCAGTAAGTGGATATCAAAGAAACCTTATAGCTTCTAAACTATTCCAATTAGGAAGTAATAACTATTTAGAGATAGATCATTATAACGCAAATAAGAAATTCGACTTTAACGACGTAACAAACGATAAGGGAATGACTATTTTCTTGGATAGTCTATATATTCCAGGTTGCGACTGAGTTTATAAGTATGGATACGACATTCCAGGATTAAGAAGCTCTCGGACAAGACCAGTAAAATATGACACGGGGGCTACTAATATAGTTATGGGACAAGAAGGAAATTATTTAGGAATATGTTTTGAATTAAGCGACAGTAATTACTTAACGTTAGTGGATAATAGATTATATAACGATACTGGATTTATAGTAACTGAAAGTATTTATCGAGATAAACTCTCTACGAGAAAATCTTTAGAGAAGTTAAAAATCTGATATAAGAACGTAGCTTCAAGCGTAGGAAACATAAAGATTTATGCTATCGTAGACGATACATATTTCCGGAGATTCCGACCTTCAGCTACTCCTACTAAACGACCTGAGATCGGGGACGTTTATAGCGTAGCTAATAATACTACAGGAAAAGTTATAGACGTAGATAAAACTAATGGAGTAATAACTTTCGTAACTTTAAGCGATACCGGAAGCGTTCCAGGTTTCGCTAATCAGACTTTAACTAAAGTTAGTGGAGAATGAGATAATTCTATAAGCGTAGGTTATAACTACGACAACATGTGTTTAATTAAGACAATAGAAAGTGCTACGCAAGGTTATGGATCAGATTTAATATTCTGAAAGAATTTTGTTAATAACTACATTCCATACTGGTATAAAATCCAGTTTGTAATTGAATTAAATAGTAACGACAATAGTTTATCTCCGGAGATATACGAAATAAGCATGATATCGGATATTACCGACGTGGTTTTATAATTTATTCTTTAATCTATGGTGCAAGAAGTCCAAACATGAGTAGGAATATATAACGAAACGACTCTCGAAACTATCGAAGCTATAGGAACGAGTAGTTTTAAGATTAAAGAATGAAGGCAGACTACGCCTCGCTATTTATGAGAAGTTACAGGATCGGGAACAGTTAATCGGCACTATGTATCTCCTAATGTAGATAGCGGAATGATTATGGGAACTATGACGATATCCGATATGGTAGGTAAAGCTGAGTATTCTATTAGTAACGGTTGAATACGTGTTCCGTTCGCAGGAACTTATAGGATAACCTATCGGGGAACGGTAGGAAGTGCAGTAGCAGATACAACGCTTTACTTAAAAGCAGGAACGGAAAGTAATTCCCCTACCCTATGGACTAAAACCTATAATACATGGGGAGTAAATGAGAGTGGATCGGTAATAGTAGACTTAGGTAAATTCGATATAGTAACCCTTCGGGTACATTGGTATTATACTTCGACTTATGCGAGTGGGGACTTATCGAATACCCTAAACGTAACAATACAACAACTTTAATTTATAAACTTTATAACAAATGGTAACAGTAGACGACGCAACTTACGTTAAAATGAAAGATACCCTATACTGAGGGGACGCAGGTAAAGCGAGTAGGGCTAAGGCTCAGATAGAAAGCAGTTACGACGACGCTAAGTATAACAGCTTTCTTTCTCAGTTAAACAGCATGGAAACTCCCGCTTCTACGCCTGCTAATACAGGAACTCCTAAACAAACAGCAGCGGAAACTCCTACTACAAACGTAGAAACTCCCGCTACTCCAGTTTCTACTCCTACTCCCGTACAAGGAGAAGTAGTAAAAACTGAAACGGAGGTAAAACAAGAAGGAGCTTTAAAGCCTTTATCTCAGGACTATTATAATCAGACTTCACAAGAAGCACAGGATCAAATAGTTAAAAATCTGAATAATTACAAACAGACTAACCCTGAGTTCTTTTCAGATTACGAATCTTTTAAGAAAAACTTTTCATACGACGCAAGAAGCGAGGAACAGAAAAACACTTTAGATAAATGGTATGGAGGATATCAGAGTGGACTTCAGCTTTCGTCTTTACCTGTTACAGACTTATATACTCAATATAAAGACGGTTCTATATCTACTAACGAATTAGAGAACCTAAGAATATCTAATCCTACTAAATATGCTGAATTACAAGATACTATAAATAGAGGAAACATTATAGCAGCTTACGACGACGATAAAGGAGTAGATACTACAGGTATGAGTATCCAAGACATGGCGTATAACATGCTACAACAGACATTCTTAAACTTTATGAGCGGAGATAAGACAAGCTGAGCTTCAGAGATATTTAGAGGATACGAGGAGAAAATGGAATCTCCCGAAATGTTAGCTTTATCAGATCAAACTACAGAGATTCAAGAACAGATAGAGAACGTAACAGCAGACTTAGACGCTATTAAAAAAACAGTAGAAGCCGAATACGCCGGTACTGGTGCGTCAAGGGCTAAGATTAACGCTATTATCTCAGATAGAAGCTACGATTTACAACTACAGTTAAGAACTCTTAACTCTGAATATAATAAATACGCTACACAGTATAATAACAGAATGCAACAGTACCAAAACGAGTTTACAATGCAGCTTCAAGAGTACCAATTAGGACAACAGGAAAGACAACAACAAATGCAAGAATTAGGATTCGCTATGGATTTAATGTCTTTCGAAACTCCACAGCAAAAAGCAGAAAGAGAATGGGATTACCGAGTAAAACAGCAAGAATATGCTAACGGAAACATTAACTCTAAAGACTATAGTACAAGATATAAAGCAGCACTTAATAGCGTGCAGAATTTACTCTCTCAATATGAGGGAATACCAATGGTAAGGAGTGCTGAGGAAATGGCTGACGATATCTTAAAAGCTATAGATAGCTGAAGCACTTTAGGAAAAGAATTATCTAAGATAAATCAGCAGATACAACAAAAGCCTGAATATAAACAGCTTTATAATGCTACTTATGGAACAGGAAGCTCTAACGCAGGATTCGGAAAAACAATTAAAGTATGAGATATGGAGTTCGTAGAATATAATGGAAATCGATATACAGCAGAACAGATTAAGGAAATGTTTAGAGGGGGACAGACTGGGGCTGCTAAAGAATATAAATTAGTAGACGAAAGCGTATTTAGTACGAATGTATCTCCTATGGGAGTAGACGAGGACGGTAACTTAGACATGACGGGTAATAACTTAGGTAAATTCCTTATGAGAAAAGCTAATGGAACTAAAGGCGGACAATGCGGAAAATTCGTAAACGACTACTTAGAATATATAGGTATGACTGGTGCTACTAATAGATACTACGACAACGAATTATCTACTAAGCTTAACAGTATTAACAGCTACGATCCTAAAGTAGGAACTATCGCAGTATTCGATTACAACCATAAAAGCTCAGACGGAGTTAATTACTGACACGTAGGAATCGTTACTCAGATTACTAACGACGGAATCTACGTAAAGGATAGTAATTACTCAAGCGACGAGAAAATTAAGACAAGATTTATCGCTAAAGGATCTGCAGAACGAGAGAATAACTTAAAAGGATTCTTCGATCCAAGCAAACCTCCTTTAGGAACTACTACTACGGGAACGCAAGAGGAAAATAACTTCGTATCATGAAGTATAGAAGGAGTTCCTTTAGCTTATGAAAGAGCCGTAAAGAACTTAGTTCCTGCTGCATTGCAGAACTCAGACGCAGAAAGAGAGGCTTTAAATACAGTTATTACTAATGCTTTTAAATGAGGTATAGACCAGTCGCAGATAGCTTTAACATTTATGGGATTCAATATTAAAAACGAATCAGATAGAGATTTAGCTTTAGATTTAGTAAATGTAACAAGGACATTAAACGACGATAATAAAGCAGAGGGTATCGTGCAGTCTATCTCAGACTTAATAAATCAAGGAAAATATGCTAACGCTATCCAAACAGTAGAAAATGCGGTTAGTCAGCAAGCTAAACAAGCGGGAAATTATGTATCCGAAGCTTCAGTTAAGAATACTATAAACAAGGCTAATAGTTTAGCTGAATACATGGACGGATTAAATAAATCTCCAGTATGAGTAGTGGAGGGAACTATGCAAGAGTGGCTTAAAAAGCTTTCTTCTAAACAAGCTAAAGAGATATCTAATAGAATAGCACAAATAGAAACTTCTTTAGACATTAAGGACGAGGAAACTTTAAGGAGAATAGTTCCTCAGCTTTCAGATCAGCCTTCAGTATTTATGTCTAAGTTACAAAACTTAGGAGATAATGCTATGGTAGAGCTTAACTGACGAAGGACTATCTACGGATTACCTGCTTTAGATCAGGATTCAGTTATAGACTATTCCAAGAGAGTAGATTTATATAAGAACGGAGGATCAGAAATAGCTACTACTACAGTTAGGAGTAATTCATGATTAAATGTTAAGAACGCTATAGCAGCTATAAACGAACAGTTCGGATTAAAATAATAAAGTTTTATAACATAATATTTTAGCAAATGGCATTGTTAAGAGTAAAGAAAGAGTCTAATACCTATAATCCTAACTATCCTGGATTAAACAAGGCAAGTTACGATAAAATGGTATCGGCTGTTAACAAACTAAATATTCCTGAGGAGGATAAAGAAGCTGCTATGAATCAATGGTATAGGAATAATGTAAAATATCTCCTAAACGATCAGACTTTAGACGAAAGGGCTACGGAGATAAATAAGCAAGCTTACCAGGCAGCAGAAGCTAAGAGTCCGGAAGCAAACGCTCAGTTAAGAATGACAGAGTTCTCTCAAGCTTTAAAAAAGAAATATAACTTAGACGCAACAGCTAACGACTTAGACGTGTTTAATACATACGTAGAGAACTTAGGAGAGGACGGAGTTAATTTAGCTTGACAGTATCTATCCGGGCAGAATAAAAAGCTATGGTACGACGCAGGATTAGAAACCTTTTGAGAGAAATTGGTAGACGCAGGAGTAGGGTTCTTGCAGTCGCCTGGTAAATGGGGATATAACATGGTCGGACAACGGGTTGATAAATTAGGAGAAAAAATAGGATCAGGAATAACTGACGCTATGACGGAGGAACAAAAGCAATGAGTAATAGACTGGCTCGACAGAAACGGGATTATCTCAAGAGAAAATATAGAAGCTTACGGACAGGAAATAGAAAAGAATAGAGAGGAAGGAACGTTATTTAAAGGTAGAGAAGCAACAGATATTAGAACTCCCCTTTTATGAGAGGAAAGAGCTAATTCTAAAGCTACAAAAGTCTGAGAAGTAGTCGGAGATATAGCTACATGAATAGCCTTAACTGCTCCAATGAGTGCTGCATTAGCACCTGCTATGGCATGAGGAACAGCAGCAAACGCCGCTTGAATATGAGCCGTAGAAGGAGGAATCGATACTCTCCTTACTCAATATTGAAGTCAAGGAAACTTAGATATTACTCCTATGCAAGCTATATTGTGAGTATGAGGAGGTGCTTTATGAGGATTTATTACTAATAAATTAGCTAACTTACCTAAGCCTCAGCAAGAGAGTATTAGAAAGGAAGCCTCAGAGTATATAGAGAAATCTATTAAACCTACAGTTAAGGGGAAACAGAGTCAAGCCGCTTACGATAAGTTTATAGACGATACATTAGACGTAACGGATTACATGTCTAAACATAAAGACGTATTGCAATATACAGACGACGCCGGAAATGTCGTTAAGAACGAACTACCTACTAATCTTAGAGAAACTTCAGAAAGCTTAGGAAATCTTAAAAAGTATATTTACGATCAGTATAACGATTTAGCTAAAAAGGCAGGCGACACGGGGGCAAGAGTAGATATAAATAGACTCTACGATAAATTAGACGACTTATCTAAAGACGCCGCAGCTAATATGGCTAATCCTGGATTAAAGACTGCTATAGAAAAATATAAGAATCAGCTTCTACAGTATTCAGACGATTTAGGAACTATATCTATCGCAGACGCTCAGCAGACAACACAGTATTATAATAAGATATTAGAAGCTTACTTTAAAAATCCTGGTGCTATGGCTAACGATCCTTCTACTAATTTAGTAGTAGCTAATCTTAATAGATCTATGAAAGACGCTATAGACGATTCTATAGACGACGCATTAAATAACGCTATAAAGAATGGATCTACAGCTTCAGAAACTTATAGAGGACGAAAGCAATTATACGGTAAGATTAAGACTATCGAGGACGAAGTATCTAAGAGAGCTTTAGTTGAAGCAAGAAAGAATACTAAGGGACTTTCTACAGATATTATAGACGCTTTAGCATGAGGAAATCTCGTAGAAGGATTATTAACTCAGAATCCAAGTGGATTCTTTAAGGGTGCTGTCATGAAGGGAATTAACGCTTATAATAAATACTTAAATAGTCCTAATACTCAGATTAGAAATCTATTTACTTTAGTAGATAAGGTAAATAATCCTACAGCTTTACAGACTTTAGGAACTAATTTAACTAACGATTTAGCGAGAAACGTAGGAGGAGAAATGTTAGCTAAGGTAGGAAATTTGGGAACTAACGCAGCAGAAGTATACGGTAATGTTATGGAGAACTCTAACCTTGACTAATAATATGGAATAAGTAAAAAGAGTAGAGATTTATATCCTACTCTTTTTAAAATGCTCGTTAGTCTTGCATGTCTTGTTATAATTGGTATCGGTATCTATTGTGTCGTTTATGGTATAATCTATTATAGAGAGATTACTAAAGACGATAGAGAATATGCTAAGGAACTAAAGGAAGCTAAAAAAAGACGAAAGCTTGAAGCTGAGGAGAAGGCACAAAAATTAAAGGAAAGCAAAATAGAGAAAAAGAAACTGTCAGAGATTAAAACAGGTAAACCTTGACTCCGATTCCGACTTCTTATAGCGTTTCCTTGTATTCTGATCCTCTGAATTATATATTTTCTATTAAAAGGTATAATATTTTCTTAAAATTACAAAAAAGCCTCGATTTTAAGAGGCATTTTTTGTTTTGAGTTAATAATTATACTACCCTGCTTGTTTTATGTCGCTTATTTTACCAAACCTAACGATACTAACTGCTATTTCTCTATATTTTAGCATAAATTAGAGATATTTCTTTAGCTGTTCCTCGCAGTCTGATAATTTTTTTCTATTTTTTTCGTTAACATAGTGTAAAATACTCTTATAATTTTCGTCGTTTGTTTGGTGTCGCATGGCTGAGTTAATTTCTATAGCCTTTTGGAGGTTCGTTTTAAATTCATTCAGCCTTTTAACTTCCTCTAAAGCGTCCTCTGCTACCTTAGTATAGATATATCCATTTATTCCGAATACTGATATCTCACTTGGATAGTGTTCTAACGCATATATATTACAGTCTAACTTACCATTGTTGGTAGTTCTACCTTTATAGTTATCTTTTACGCATACTTTCCCTCAGATTTTCTTTAAATTTACTGTTACAAGGTTTATAGCATGTCAATATGTAGCAGCTCAGAAATCTGTATCGTTAACTACGGCGTCTTTTAGGTAATCTAACTGGTATTTAGTGTTTCAGTTAAGGTTAGTCATGATATTATATCATTTATCCAGTATTTTATCCACTAATTCGTTATTAGTAGTATCTATTTTGTAATAGGCTACCTTTCCTAACTCTTTATGGTGTTCGTTTCGTCGATCCGCTACTAATTTTACTGCTGACTGGACTCGTCGTCCCTGATTTTTAAACCTTCCCCGTGTATAACTGATCTCGTCTATCTCTTTTATCTCGTCTAAAGTAAACTGATAGTTAAATAAATCTGATATAGCACCGATAGCAGAAAAAATAGTACAGGATTTCTTACTCCGTTCTTGTTTAGACTGATTATATTCGAATATAACGTCGTCCTGTTGGTATAACTGAGGTAAAGCGTCCTCGAATCCGTCGCATATAAGATAGTCGGTAGTCTGTCCTCCTATCCCTAAGCAACCGTTCTCTAATTCCTCCATGTTTATTATTTAGCAGGTAAAAACTTTTTAATAAAATCTGAATTATCCACTTTCTTTTCGTCAAAATACTTTCTACTATAAAATTCAGATTTCTTTCCTACGTTATAAGCTGATACTGGGCGTAGGTATCACATTACACGGGTATAAACCTCGCATGGTGTCCTCTTATTTTGATCTGTTGTCATTCTTTTTTTGATAATAAGGGTTAAATTTGCATAATACCTGGAATATACATTCTCTACAAGACTTTATCCAGGCTATACCTTTATCGCATTTAGTCTTGTCCGTCGATTCCTCGTATTTATCCATTGTTAGTTATTAAAGTTTTATAAATTCCATGTTAATTCTGCTTTCTCATTTCTCGTTCTTATCTATCTCTATTACTCGTCCTCCTATTATGTTATCTAAGTTAAATCTCTTAGAAAGCAGGTTCTCCTTTAAGAAAGCTCAAGGCATGAAAGCATGTATTCCTCTATGTAAGTCGTAAAGGGCTGTATGGTAGTGTCCTAAAGCGAATATGTCAGGCTGATTCTCTACTGGTAAGCTCTCTAAGTATTTCCTCATTTTATAATCCTTAGCGTAACTTAACGATCCTCCTCAATGGTGCAGATTTATATCTATTCCATTCAGCTTTAATCTTGCGTCGTAGAATCCTAAGTTAACTAAATCCTGTCTAACAGTTTCTATCGCTTTACAGATATTTACTCAGTTTTTCTTTAGATAGGCCTCGTCATGATTCCCTCCTATAAAGTATGTAGGGACTCCTACATAAGGATAATTCTTTCTTAGATCCGCTAACTGTTCCTCGAAACCTACTTTATCCTGTTCGAATTGCTGTCAAGTATAAACTCCTTCTCAGTCTACTATATCTCCCGCATGTACGAAACATTCTACCCCTTTATCTTTAGCCCTATCGTAAAACTCTCCTAATTCGTCTTTAGCACATTGTTTAGCCCCGAAATGAGTATCGCTTACTAATCAGAATTTTAAATGTCCTGGTTCTCATATTACTTTATCTATCTCCTTCTTGCTGTTTTGTGCTATATAGTTTAGCATGTCCTTAATGTCTTTCTCCGAATAGTGCTGCAAGAGATCTAATTTCTTTTTCTCCTCCTTGCTGAGTTTAGGGGGTTCTTCCCCTATCTTTTTCTTTAATCGCATTTTTTCTTCGTTACCATTTAAAGCGTCCATAGCTTGTTGCTGAGTAGCTTTAACGGTTCTATATTTCGATACAGTATGTCTATCTATCCCCAATTCTTTTCAGATTTCTGTATTTGTTTTTTCCTGTCAATAGGAACTGATTTTTCCTATCGTTTCTGCATTTAGTTTTACCATATCCATACTCAGTAAAAGCTAAAAGTATTTTGTTTATTATTTTATTACTCTTGGATCGTACCGCTCGTAAGGATCGTTTATATCCCTACTCGTTAGAACGTCTATAAGTCGTTCTTTAACGTCCTCCCTAAGAGCTTTTGAGGAAATATCTACAGTAGTTAATAACTGTTCCGCTATCATTTTATTTTGGAATAAGGTATGTATAGCCCTATGGTTTACGTCCCTTATTACTTCGATATTTCTTGCTATATTAGCCCCTCATTGGCTTTGAGGTAGGAGGTGGTGCTTACTCATTGGTATTTCTTTCTCCTTGTGCTTTGACATTCCTATACTTATCTCTATAAGTTAAAAGCTTTCGTCTTGTCTTAATATTCCTCCCTAATTGTATTAAATCCTGTAACCTATAATATAATCGATCTACCATGTATTCAGTTTAAATAAAAAGCTGATTAAAACTGCTAATAATAAGATTAGAATTTTAATCAGATTTTTTTTCATTTTTCATTTTTACGATTACTAAAGCAGCTAAAGCGTCCTCTCTATGGTAAAATGTTTTAGCATAACTCTTGTTTAATACTCGCTTGTTGTTTCAGCCTAAAAACCGTAGAGATATCTTTCAGTCTTTTTCTCGTTTTTTATATATATTTCGTCCTAAGTCGGATTTAACTATCTTATATTCTCGCATTTGGTTTATTCCTTAGGGGATAAACTATCTATCTTTAAGCTTTTCCATTATCCACTTTAAGTTAGTCTGTATCTCTGTAAGTCTACTATCTAAATCCAGATCCTCTATCTTATCTACCCTCTTTTCTATAGCCTTTAAGTCAGCATTTATCTTAGCCCGTGTAACTCCTAATCAGAATACAAATACTACGATACTAACTACCGTTTGTGGACTGAAAATATAACTAAATCGTTCCTCCATTTTCGTCGTCGGGTAATTCAATTAAAACGTCCTCCTTACGACTCCCTAAATTTTGTATTAACTTCCATATATCGTAGAATATATTAGCACCAGTTCCTATCGCTAATCCGAGTAGAACTAACGCTCAGCTTGCTATCTCTATATCTAAGTAAGGCTTAACTGCAAAAGCACCGCATACCCCTAAAATAAAGCTTAAAGCTATATTTATAGTAGTTGCGAATCTACCTACGAACTGCTCGTAAGCAGGCTTAGCGAAATTAACTATACTCGTAATTACCATAGACGTTCCGAGTAAGATAAGTAAGGTAGTCTGCATATTTTAAAACATTATGTATTAAAATTGTCTATATATAGTTTAATCAAAATTTTTCAGTTGCAACAAAAGTTTTAGTTGCTTTTGAAAATTTACGAATATAATACTTTCGATTTATATAATACTGGCTTTACATGGTAACTACTTGGAACGAAAGAGTTAGACCGACTACGGATCGGGGTGTAAGAACACAGCCTGAAACGAGCCGAAATGGTAGAGTTAGACCTATTACTTATATGACTCCTTTAGAGGACGCATACTCAGAGGTAGCGGACGAATCCGATAACGTTATTTTTGTATTAGCAGACGAGGGAAAGCTTATTCCTGCTACATTCCGAAAGAAAAATCCTTTATTTAATTCTTAAAATATTTCTACATGGCTAAGATATTTCCTATAGATTACGAGGAGAAAAATACTATCGCACCTGGCGACTTTGTCCTATTCTCTGACGCTGAGGACTGAGATAAGATTAAGAAAGCTCAGTATTCAAACCTTAAATGAGAGAAGGGAGATACTGGAACTGCTGCGACTGTTAGTGTTTGATCTACTACTACATGAGCTGCGGGAACTTCGGCTTCCGTTACTAATTCGGGGACGAGTAGTGCTGCTGTTCTAAACTTTACTATTCCTAAGGGGGATAAATGAGATACAGGACAGACTTGACCTGCTATCGTAAGTGCAGCATTTAACGGCGACGATATAGATTTTACAGAGGAGGACTGAAACGTGGTAACTCTTACTAACGCTAAAGTAGACTTAAAAGGAGATAAGGGGGATCCTGGATCTGCCGGAGCTGCAGCTACTATTACAGTAGGAACTACTACTACTTTGGACGCAGGAGATAGTGCAACAGTTACTAATAGTGGAACTTCCTCAGCTGCAGTATTTAACTTTGGTATTCCTAAGTGAGATACTGGAGATACGGGGGCTACATGAAACTGAATCGCAAGTATAACAAGTTCTAAAGCCTGAAAGACTACTACAGTTACTATAACGGAAACTAACTGAGATAGTAATAGCTTTACTGTTGAGGACTGAGCCGACGGACAAGGATCGGGGGACGTTCTCTGACCCAATTCCTCTACTGACGGAGATTTAGTAGTATTCGACGGTGCTACATGAAAGCTAATAAAAGACTGAGGGGCTTTAACTACTAAAGTATTTACTCTTAGTTCTACCTCAGATACTACGAACGCTCAAGCAGCTTATAATTGGTATGCTGCAGGTAAAGAGGCTATAATTCTTTATAGCTGAAACTACTATTACTTTAAAGGAACGGGAAGTAATTCAGTTTATTTCGCTGTTAATGCATATACTCCTTTAGATAATACAGACGTAACAAGTTTAGTACAAAAAACTCTGACTTTAGCCTTAAGCGGAACTACGGTAACTTCCATATCTTCCCGGAATATGAGTTTAACTTCTTATAATGTATTAAGGACGGGAAAGGACTATACTACTCCTTATACTCCTCAATATAATTGAAGCCCTGCTACTAAAAAATACGTAGACGATTCGGTATCTACTTTAATGGGATTAGGGAAGTTCCTAAGTCTTTGGGACGCTACTACATGACAGCCTATCAGCTTTCCTTTATCTACTCCTTATACATATACTACGTGAGATTACTTTCTCGTAGAAACTGTTAGTTCTGCTACTCCTCCAGTTAACTATAAACCTAACGGAAGTAGTTATACATGATCTGCAAGCTCTACTACTGAAAGCGAGGAGTTAGAAGTTTGAGATATTTATATATATGACGGAACTAACTGGCTACTACAATTAAATCATGGAAAGACAGTAAGTTTTTCTGAGATAGCTTGAGATCCTACGGATAATACTAATCTCTGAAACGCTTTAGGAAATAAACAAGATACATTAACTGCAGGAACGGGAATAAACATAGATTCAGATAATGAGATAACTAATACATGAGTAACAAGTATAAATGGTAGTACATGAGCTATAACGATAAATCCATGAATAACTAAGATATTTACTCTTGCTGATACTTCAGACTTAACTAACGCTCAAGCTGCTTATGATTGGGCTCAAAATTGAGGGAACTCTGTTGTTACATATTCAGGAATAAATTATGTTATGTATGGCGACTCTGGTAGGAGTTATCATTCAGCTACATATGCTTGAAATGTAGGAACGGGTAATCGAACCATACTTCGTATGATAGAATTTACTGTGTCCTCTTGAAGTGTAACGGCTATAACTTCAAGAACTAATAATATTCTTATATCTAATACAGCTCCTACCTCTTGAGATAGTAGTAAAATAACATTTGTAATCTAAATCAGACTTTTATAAATCTTTTAAATAACCTATGCCTTGAGTATATATTGGAACTTCTCCTATTAAATGTGCTTATGTAGGAACTACTCCTGTTAAGTGTATTTATGTAGGAACTTGTAAAGTGCGACCTACTGCTCCTTCGGTAGATTTTCTACTAATTGGTGGTTGAGCTTGAGGTTGAGGTTATAAATCTGCTCCTAACTGTTTAGCTTGAGGTTGAGGAGCAGGGGGGCTTATATGTTGCACTAATTATAGCTTAGAAGCCTGAAGCTACCCTATCGTTATTTGAGCTTGAGGTTGTGCCTGAGGAGCATGTGCTAATGGTTGTAGTGGTTGAAACTCTACATTTAACTGATTAACTGCCTACTGAGGTTGAGGTGGTGGTTGAGGTAGAGCCTGTAAATGACTAAATGGTTGAAGCTGAGGTGGTGGTGGTTGTTGCTGTGCCTGAGGTTGTGGTTGCAGCTGACAGTGACACAATGGAGCAAGAAATAATGGTTGAGGTGGTGGTTGAGCTTGAGCTGCTGCGAGTTGAAAAACAGGTGGAGCTTGAATAACTACTACTCTAACAGGTAAGACAGAATGCTTCGCTTGAGGTTGAGGTTGAGGTTGAGGTGGAACAGCAAGTCATGGTTGAGGTGCAGGGTGACCTTCTACTTCTCCATATTGTGCTTGTCCTTGAAGCACTTGTGGTAGTGGTTGAGGTTGAGGAAGTAATGTAAGATATACCTGACATGGAGCTTGAGGAGTATTTATTATAAGATATGCTTGTGGAGCTGCTACTATAACAGGTGGTAACTGCAAATACCTGTGTAACTGATACTGTATACACTGCTTTACTTCAAATGGTACTCTCTGTGTAACTGTTTAACATTTTATATTCTAATATAATTTATTATGGCTTGTGGAGGATCAAAAAAGAGTAGGAATAAGGAAAGAGGTTGCGGTTGAAAAAGAAAATAATTTCCTTATCCTAAAAGCACTTCGTATCATTTAAAGAAAAAAGGAGTCTTAAATCTGACTCCTTTTTCCTATTATTCAGGCTTCTATTTTCATTTCCCTAAGTTCGTTCCTATACTTAGTCTGTAATTCTTTATCTATCTCCTTTCTGCATTTAATACAGTATTCTCTCCTACCTTTTTTCTCTATCTCCTTTCAGCAGCTTTTACAGTTTATATAAGTTACCATTTTGTTATAAACTTAATAAATAAATCTAATTACTTACGCTTGCAATTCTATAAGAATAATATATACTCACTTTGCGTGAGTTTCTATATATTCCTAATTATCAGGAATTGTAGACGGAATTAGATAGTATCCCTTATGGATCTATCTTTTTTTTAATTGCTTAATTTGATTACTCCTATACAAGAAATCCTATAGCTATAGTTTCTATTAGAATAACTACCGTTAGGATTATAACTATCGTGTGTTCCATGTCGTACTCTCTTTCTCGATATGCTGCTAAGGTTTTATAGATTACTAACTGCTTTAATGTTTCTTTATAAAGTTCCTCGTAATCCTGATCCTCTTTATTTTGATCGATAGTTTCCTTAACTATCCTTTTTAAATTGTCCCTTAATGTCTGCATTCAGTACAAGGCTCTAATTGTAAAATAATCGTTTTCCATGTTTATTAGTTATTAAAAAGTAAATCTACATTATTTATAACTTTATCTAAGAAGTCTTTACTAAATTCGTTAGTATGCTGATTAGATATATCGTAGTTAAAATCATTCATTCCTAACCTTAGTGGCGTATGAGCTACCATAGGATATTCTCTCAGATTTATATTACTTTCGTATCCGTATCTTTCCCGATCTGTTCCCGCTCGTACTACTAACGCTTTCTTTTTAAACGCTTTAGCTACATGGTGCAACGAACTATCGCACCCTATAACAGGATATCTCGCACATAAACTAACTACAAATCTCATATTCGGAGTATCTAAAATCTGACAGTTATTTAATACAGGCTGAGAACCTGGCTTAATTACTAAGTAAGGAGTTAATCCTTTCTCTACTAATCTATCTGCTAAATACTGAGCGTCCTCTACCTTTATAGATCTATAGCTTTTATCTGATCCGTTTAGTTCCATAGTCGAACCGAAAGGCTGAAAGAGAATAGGATTACAGCTATCGCATAGATAGTTATTCAGCTTTTCATGTTCTGCTAAGAATAAGCAAGGTTGGGGAGCAGGTGCGGGTAGGTACTTTATCCCGAGCTGTTTAGCTACTATATCTAATCGGTTTTTGGCGTCGTTAAAGAACTCCGGATCTGTATAAGGTTCTATTTCTATATAATCGTTCCCTTTAATTACGTCCTCAAATAATCTCCTATCGTCTAATCCATGCACGGATTTAATGTAAGGATTCCCTCGAAAGACAAGAGGTCGGCTTGTTATAACTTTAACTTCTCTTTGTTTGGCTACTTCAGTAATAGCACCAGACATAGCGACTACTCTCCCTAATCCTCCGTCTATATGAATAACTAAAGGTTTAAGTTCTTTTTCCATGAGTAAATAATAAGATATAAATCTGACTTTAATTAACTTTTTTCTTACCCCTCTTTATGTAATGCTTAAAGTAATATTCGAACGGTCTACTGATTTCTCCCCTAAGTTCCTCGTCTACTCTTTCTCTACATTTAACGCACCGCAGCCCGTTATCTATATGTACTCAGCACCTCCTACAGTTATCTTTCTGCATGTTTAGTCTAAATCTGTCTTAAAAGTATTCTTTATATAATCGTTAGCCCTTTCTATACATGGTTCTATATCGTCCGTTCTTCATGTTCTAAATATCTCTCTATCGTATTCCGGATCTATTCCTAATCGGTATATAGTTCCCTCTCGTCCTTCATTTCCGATTATATCTTCTTCTCCCTTTCTAATAGAAACTCCTAACTTAATATCGCTATTAGTCTTAACTGTATAATGGATATAGTCTGCGAAGCTTAAAACTGAGTTTTTATCTTTTAATTCTTTTAACTCCTTTTTCTTGTTTCCATATTCCCTTTCTAAAGCTATATTTTGTGCTTCTAAATTGTTAATAATAGGATTATTCTCTTTTAAGAGCTTATTTTCCTCTCTTAACTCGTCTATAATCTTAAATCGTCCCTCGATTACGTCCTTGTCTACCTCTACTAAGTTAGATTTTTCGTCTTTCATAAAGACGAGATCTTTTTTTACTTTCTTCATGATATACTAAACATAAAAGATAAAATCTGATTACTCTCAATGTAATAATTCCTCAAACTCTATAATTCTATGTTCTAATTTCTCCTCATATAATTGGTGGTCTTTTATTGTTTCTTTTAGCTTCTTATTTTCTTCTAAAAGCTCGTCTATTCTCTTTTCTAAAGTGAAAACTACTTGTCAGCCTTTCTTTAATATTGTGTTACTGTCTTTTAGCTTTCTATTTTCCTTTTCTAATTCCTCTATTCTTGCTATTTTATCTCGATATCTATTTAGATATCTTTCTCTGTTATTAGAATAATACTTCTTATTATATCCCCTTATCTTATCCTTATTATTCTCTCTCCATGCTTTATTATAAGCTGTCTGTCGTTCTAATCTTTCCTCTTTATGCTCTTTATAATAGTTCTTTTGGTATTCCAATATCTTTTCTCTATGTCTACTATAGTAAGATTCTTTCATGCTGATTATAAACATAAGAACTAAAGATCGGGAGTAAGGGAGTCTAACCCTTTTTCATGTAATTAGCATGCTGTTTTAACGGCAATAGACGAAGCTATATCCTCCCGTTATAAGTAAGCCGCCCCTTACTCCGTAAATGTATTTTTATTCTTTATCTAAGAATGTTTTATATTATATCTTATAACAATACACTCTAAGGGCGGTTAGAGCTGCAGGATTCCATGAGGGAAATTTCTACCCCCGTAAATATCTCTATTTACGCTACCTGACTATCGAACTTTAAAGGCGACGACTCTCCTTTTGGTATTATCTAAGTTTGGCGACTCGGATCTTGTTTAAGAAAGCTGAATATATGAGATATAACGTCTACAGTTCGTCAGTTTCCTAAAGCTTTATATCTCTGACTATCGCTTACTCATTCCGTATAGTTATCCGGTAAAGTCTGTAATCTCTCGCATTCTACCGGAGTTAATTTTCTAATAACTCCACTATATACGCTACTATCTCAAGAGCATGTAAGCGTATTAGCCTTTCCTTTAGTGACTCTACCTCTCCTCGTAGTAGAATTAGGGAAGGAAAGGCTAATACCGTCCCCTTCCTCTGCTACTATATATCCTTTCTTAGTAGCTTGCTTTATTCTAACTTCTCCGTCTACTACGTCTACTAACTCGTTAGGAATTTTAACTACTTTAGGATCTTTATAGTCCCTCGCTAATAAGGTAGGTACTTTATCGTCTTTCCGTCCATTAGCTTCAAACTCTCTCGAGCCTGGAGAATAACTTACCGTAATCTTTTTTTCTGAATTATCTCCTACATTAGTAGTCTTAGTTAATCTCTCTCGACGTTCTTTACTAAATATATATTTCTCGTCTACTTCATGCTGTAAAATATCTTTAAGCAAAATTCCCTTATCTTTAGGCTGAGTAATACCAGGTATATTCGTTCGATATAATCTCCTACGATTCTGAGCTGAAACGAGTCCACTATTTATCTCTATAGGCTTTACTCATAACTCATTACTGATTATCTCTACTCGTTCCTTTTTCATTTTAACATTTTCGAGTAGGAAGTATTTAGGCTTAATCTCTCTTACCAGTCTAACAAATTCGAAGAATAACTTAGAGCGTGGATCGTTAAAGTTTAGCATTTTACCTGCTACGCTAAATCCTTGACATGGAGAACCTCCTATAATTAAGTCGATATCCTTAAAGTCCTCTCCTTTTATGTTACATACGTCCCCGATCTGGATTATGTCGGGGTGGTTCTTTTGTGCTATCTGAATAGCGTATTTATCGATCTCGCTTGCGTAGTATACGTCAATAGGTATTCAAGCCCTTAGTAACGCTTCGTATCAGCAAGCTATACCGTCGAATAAACTAAGAACTCTCATTTTAATGATACATTTTGTAATTAAATCGAACGCAAAATCCTATTACTGCTACTATCGTTATCCAGGCTAAAGCCTCTATTATCTTATCTGATTTTTCCATGTTAGTTTCTTTCATGTAAGTTAAATGTTTGTGGATTTATCTTATGTTGGTAGATCGTATAAAAGCACCCTATCATGTTTCTTTCTCGGTTACCGCTTTTACTTGTTGCATATCTATAACTACTTGCGTTAGGTTCTATACAGTTTCCCGCTCAGTTAAGACAGGAAATAGTCTGATTATTCTTTAACATGTCGTTATTTAACGTAGCACCTATAGCAGCTAATCCCGCTCATTGGTTAGCGAAACAACGTCTATTGTTTGGATTGTCGGTATTACCTACGTTTCCATAGTTCCAGCACCCAGGTAAACCATACTTTCATTTTGTACCTCAAGAGGTCTCTGTTATTGCAATACACAAAATCGTCCCCTCCTTTAGTCAATAATAATTTTCCGTCTCCCAGATTATGTCGGCTGGTAAATTATACTTCTCGCATAATTCTATAAATCTCTGGTGGCTTTCGCTTGCCGTAAGAACTGGCATTTCCTGTGCGTTTCATTCGCTATTTAGATCTCCGGGTTGTCGTTCTTCGATAATTTCTTCTTCTAAGTCAGATTTTTCCTCCTCCTCGCTATATGAAGCCCCTCGAGATCGGGGTAAAAGCATACCGAATAATGCTATTATCATTCATAGGATAACATATATTCCATTATCCTTAAAAGTCTTAAAGCTGTTTAATTTATATTCCATGTTTTGTATTAAGATATAAATAGTTAGAACGGTAAGCTATCGTTCTTAGCGTTCTCTTTTAGATCTACTTCTATTCCTGCACTATAAGTTGACATAGCCTCCTCGTAGATCCTATTCGCTAAAGCTACTGCGTTCTGAAAGTCTGTATCTTTCTTATAAACTAACTCGAAAGCTAATTTATAAGCCATACCTACCATAGCACCTCTATTAGTAGATTCAGCGTTAAAAGGTTTCTTTTGGAAAGGATTTTCTTTTACCTCTTTCCATTTTTTACCTTCCTCTACTACCTCATAGGATATTGTATCTCCTACTTTAAAAGCGTCCGCTTTCTTTTTACCTAAGGTAATAGTTTCTCAGTTATCTAACTTTAACTGGATATAGAACACGCTTCCATGTTCTCCCTTCCATTCTTTAGATCCTAAGATTTCTAATACTTTTCCTTGTTTCATGTTTCTAACAAATAATAAGCTAAATTTCTTTATAAATTGGTTCGTCGTTTCATTCTATCCCTAACTCTTGCATAATCTCCCTAAGCCTCATTTCGGCTTCAGATTTATGTACGCTAATAGGACAGAACTCGTAAAGGTCGTCGTTTATATAGATAGCATATCTATAAACGTCCCCGTCCTCCTCTAACCTAACTGAATTAGGGGCGTAAGTTTTAATCGTTGTCATAAGTCCTTTTATAAGTATCTAAATATCGTTTAACTGCTGTTTCTCTCTTGTCGAGATCATTACCAAACAGCGTAAAGTATTCCATAAAGGAATGGAATCAGATTCCCCTTAAAAATACCTTAAATCTGAGTTCCTTTTCTACCATTTCTATTCTTTCTTTAGACATGATTAGTCAATTACTAATTTAAACCTCTTAGCTATCTCTTGGAAATATTCAGGATTTTGTCTTTCCTCTATCTCTACTGCATGACTCCACTTATATTTTCCTAACTGTTCGTCGAACTTCTCCATAAATCAGATTACCATAGTTCTACCGTCCTCTCGTTCCTTAACTCTCATTAACTCGTATATTCCGTTATCTCATGCTTTCTCTTGTCTATAAGCCTTTAGGTGGTCGTTAATTTCCTGTTCCTTGTTTCGTCTATAGCTTTCCTGCTTTCTCTTATTCAGCTTTTCTATACTTTCCTCTGCTACGTCTATCTTTACTCCTTGTCCTTTCATTCTTCAGTACCATAATCGGATATTGCTTTCCGTATAGTTTCCTTTATCTCCATTATCGAAGTAGTTAGTTACAGCTGATATCTGCTCTCCAGTTAATGGTTGGATTTTCATTTTCTCCATGAGTAGCTTTATTAGAATTTAAAATCTGTTCTGCTTCTTGTCTAATCCTAAGTCTTTCTCTTTCTCTCATAGCTTCACTCTGTTTAGGTGCTACGTTAGTTTCTTTCTTAGCCCGATTCAGAATTGTGTAGTAGTGCGACTTATACCTTTTACCGGTAGAACCTATGTAGTTATTTAGCTTATCGATCAGCTCTCAGGTTTGCTTAATCCCGTAGAGTTCTATAAGCTTGTCGTATTCTGCTTCGGCTAAATAAACAAAATCTAAATATTTCTTTTTATATATTTTTTCTTTATTATTATCTTCTATACTTCTTATATCTTCTTTATTCTTCTTTATACTTCTTATTCTTCATGTGTTTTTTTCTGTTTGTGTCTGTTCCTCTCTGTTTTTCTCTGTTTTAATACGATTTCCCAGTTTATCTCGGTTTTTTCTTGCGTTCTGATTTCCTTTCATATACTCAGACTTAGCAGCGGAGATCTCGTCAGACTTATTTATGCTATACATAGGTCAGAGTAATAAAGCTTTAATAATCGGATTAGTCGGCTCATTACCATATAATCCATACTCCATTAAAGATTCGTAATACTCAGTTTTGAGATCCTCCGGAAGTTCCTTTCAGATTTTGTAGAAAAGCTCGTAGCACCTGAAAAACTGCTTTTCCATGATAGATTAGTTTTGTAAAGTAAATTCTCCTTTCTTTAGAGGATTCCCTATAGGACGTAATCCTTCTCCTAATACATACCTCGTCTTATAGAAATATCCCCCCTTTCTTACGATTTCCTGGATAGATCCTTTCTTATCTATTCAGTAATAGTTCTTTCAGTTTCCCTTGCTTATTAGTTTCATACTCCTAACTGTAAGAAAAATAAAAAATACTACCCGTTTTTTGTCTTAGCTATACGAGTAGTATTTTAGGTTCTCTTACATGAGTTCTAACTAAAATAATCGTCTACTCATATTCGCTGCAGGAGGGTTTCGTACCTGCAGCAAATATGAATAAACGATACCTGCTGCGAAACCCTTTCTTTTTGATCTAAGCTTTTTTTTGTGCGGTAGACTAATTGTGGTAGAGCCTTATATTGTGTATGGTAAAAAAAAGCTTATATCGTGTCGATATAAGCGGTTATATTGTATTTATTAGCTGCAGTTTTTAGGAGATAGTAGTTCTGAACTGCTATCAAGGTACATTGTGCAAACTATTTAGATACATTTTTTAACCCTTGTTAGGGCTTTATAACTTTATATCGACAATGTTCGCATTGTCATTCGAACGATATAAGTATATTCATATTTTAAAATAATGCAAGTTTTTTTTATGATTTTTTTCTTAAATTCAAAAACACAGTTTAAAATAGGGGATTTTAAACACTAAAAAAGTATAAGTTTTTACACTCTCCTACATGATCGGGATTAAATTTTGAGTATCCCTCAATTTTTTGTTGCTGTAATCTAAGTAAGTCTGCGTAGTTTTAATATTCTTATGTCCTAATATCTGACTTATAAACGTTATATCTCCTCCATGCTCTAACATTTGAGTCGCACAGGTATGACGTAGCATGTGAGGTCGTACCTTACCTATTCATGCTTTCTCTCCCGCTTTCCTTATAATTTCCTCTACTGCTGCCCTGCTTAAATCCCCTCCTAAATTGTTATTAGAATGAGAAACGAAAATATTATCAGATTTTATTCCTATCTTTTTCCTTAAAAACAAATAATATTCTATAACCTTAACATGCTCTGGACGTAAACAAACAAGCCTTCTAACTCAGCCTTTACCTATTATCTGCATATTCTCTCCTAAGTCCTCTACCTTTAGATCTATAAGCTCTTGTACTCTTAATCCCGAATAAACAAACACTAACCCCATAGCATAATCCCTTATTCTGAGGATCTCTGACTTATCCGGATCATTTTTTAACTGATTCAAAAGTAGCTTAGTAGCGTCCCCTGTTAAAGCTTCTATCTTATATTCAGGTTCTCTTGCAAACATTATCCTTTCTCCGTCTAATACTCTTAGTCCCTTATGCTTACAGAATTTAAGAAACATTTTAATTCAAGCTAAATAGTTATTTACCGTTCTGACTTTTTTCCCTTTATCTATACAGTAGTCGTTAAAATCCTCTATATCTTCAAGCTCTATCGTATGAGGATATCAGACTCCCCTTTCTCCTAAAGAAACAGATCTAACGTAATCGTCGAAAAATCTTAAAGTCCTACAGTAGTTATCTACAGTAGATTTTGAATATCATTTAGTAGCCTTTAATCGCTTACTAAACTCTCCTACTATCATATACATTTTTTCCATTAACTTAAAAAATTAAAAACGAAAGCTCTACCGTTTTTTTAACTTTTTTACAATTAGTCCGTAATATAATATAAAAAAGTCAATATCGAAAACAAGCTTAACTTGTGTAAAGTTGAAAACGAAAAGTTATCAGCCTTATTTTTGGCTTAAAAAGTATTGAATTATTAAATTTCGTAAGTATAATTAGATCGGTAGAAAGACTAAACATGGTAGAGCCGTCATTTATTCCTGACGGCGTTTTAGCTTATGGTAAAAACTAAAAAGAGAAAATCTGAATTAAAAATCTGCGACGATCTATGGTCTAAGCTTATTAAGGTTAGAGCAGGTTTTAAATGCGAATACTGTGGAGGTACTAAATACCTAAACTCGCACCATATCTTTACGAGGAATAATTACTCTACGAGATACGACTTAGATAATGGTATATGTTTATGCAGCAAACACCATACTTTAAGTAGCGAGTTCTCAGCTCATAAAACACCTATGGAGTTCTCGGAACGGATCATGGAGAAAAGAGGACAAGAACGATACGACAGATTAAAAGCTAAAACTAAAGCCTTACGGGACAAGGATTACGAGAAAATCGAAACATATCTTATAGAGGAAACTAAGAAGCTGACAAGCTAAAGTCAGACTTTTTTATTTTTTTTAAACAAAATTCAAATGATAAAACATGTAACAGATTCCGAAAGACTACTAACAGCTTCCCTAAATAGAAAAGAAACACAGTTAAAGGAAGCCTACGAGAAAATAGATAGACAGGAAGCAGAAATCAGAGCGTTAACTACATACATAACAGAGTTAAGGAACTCTAACAAAATCCTATGTAATCAGATTTCTAATTTATTTTCTTACCATAGAAACCATGTCTAAAATCTCAGACTTATATGGATTTGGAGATATAAAGTATTACTGGAAACTCCATATCCTAAGACAACAACAAATGGGAACGACTCCCGTAACTTACGAACAGTTCCGAAGGAGATTAAAAGCTAACCGAACTCTAAAGGAGGCTATTTATACTCCCGCTGAAGTTAAGAGTAAAACAAGGGACTACTGATCTAATAGGGACTGAATTAGAAAAGCTAACTTAATAGCAAACGATATCCGATTTAAAGGAGAGTGGTTAGATCATGTATTCAGAAAAGCCGATAACGAATACTTACCAAATACGGATAAAGATATGTCCTACGAAAAGTTATTTCCTAAACCTACCTTACGAAACAGATTTAAAAACCTTTTTAGAAGGTAATCAGATTTATTTCTTTTCCTTTCCCTAATGAAGTTTTGAGAATACGATATCCATATATCAGATAAAGAATTAGATAGACAACGACACGAGGATAAACAATTCGCTGACGAGTTTATTAAAGACGCAACCTTCTTAGCTACTACATGAAACTGACCTGGATTTGGGAGAAACGACATTTACCTAAAAGACGGTAAACGATATCTTATTCCTGACTGAGTAGGAGTTTATGAGATATTAGATAATGATTTTAAAAAGTTACGTAAATTAAATGCCTAAGCAAAAACGAAATTGGAATCAGTTAAAACAAGAATTTATGGAAACAGAGTTAGACGTTTCAGTCAGTGCTTTTTTAGTAAGTAAATGAGTGCCAAATAATTCAAGAAGTAGATTAAATACTAAAGGACGGACTAAAGAAAGAAAAGAAGTTAAAAAAAAGGTTATGAAAGTCGCTATAGATAAGTCCATTGTTAAACAAGCTAAAGCGTTAGAGATTCCTATGGACGAACTCATGCTATCTAAGAAAGAAGCTGTATCAAAAGTTATGCAGCAAGTTTTAGAAAAGGATCTGGATATACAAGACTTAGAAAGGACGATAAAGATTTTAAGGACAGAATTAGGATTACCTACTTCTTACTCTAAAAATGAGAATATGAATACAGAGAAAATCGAGGGAATACACATTATCATGGGGAAAAATCTTATTGACAAGAAAGAAAATGATAAAAATAATGTTTAGTAGTTCGGAACTATGAAAAGTGAGGAATGCCTCACGGGGAAAACGCAAGTAGAAAATAGGTTCGGATTTTATTTATAACAAAATGTCAAGTAATGCCTAAAAGGAATATTGCTACTACGTTAGCAGTAGAACAAAGACAGTATAAAAACGCTGAGTTAATCCTCTGCGAGTTTATGTCCCTACAAGAATACGACGTAGACGAAGGTAAGATTCCGACTTATAAAGATTTTAACCTCCAGGAGTTCCATGACTTCGTGGCGGATAAAATAGAAGCTTTAGATCCTATAATATGACAAAAAAGGTGACCGTATCAAACAACGAAAGAGTAAAAGAGATTTACTCGAACCTTAAATCAGATTTAACTCTATGTATTAAATACCATAGGAGAAATAAACCTGAGTTAGTTAAGGAGTATTTCGGAACGGACGTTCGAAACGAAATACAACAACAGTTAGACGTAATCTGTAAGCCTTTCTCTTACGTACAAATGGTACAAATAGGGAAAGTTATATCAGATTTACATACTTTTTATATTTTACCTACTGACGAATGATCGACAGAATTAAGTCAGAGCTTATCGCAAAAAGGGACGAGCTTAGACGAAAAAACAACCTTAGAAGCTTAGAGGTTATTAACTGGATAGAGGATCTACTCAAAATGTTAGAGGATAAACCCGAACCAGTTAAAAAGGAAATTAAAGTAGAGCTTCCAGAGGAAAGCGTAGAGGAAGTAGTAGAGGAAAAGAAACCTACTCCTAAAAGGAAAATCGTTTTTAAAAAGAAGTAGTAAACCATGCTCGTAGAATTTGAAGCTACAGATAAACAAGCTGAAGCTATGAAGTTTCTTAAAGACGACGTTACTACGGAAATCTGATTCGGAGGGGCTGCATGAGGAAGTAAAACTCGGTTAGGAGATTTCGCTATATGGAGTTTCTGTCAGCAGCTTCCCTGAAGCAGACGAGTAATAGGGAGAAAGGAATTAGTAAACCTTAGAAGGACTACTCTTGCTACTTATTTTAAGATTATGGATTTTTATAATATCCCTAAACCTTATCGAGGAGTCCTTAACTGACAGACTAATACTATAACTTTTCCTAACGGTAGCGAAATTATCTTATTAGACTTAGCAGCTCAGCCTTCAGATCCGGAACGGACAAGGTTTTGATCGTTGGAGATTACCTGAGCGTTTATAGACGAAGCTAACGAGGTAGACGCTAAAGGTATCGCTATGTTAAAGACAAGGATAGGTAGACAAAATGTATTCCATAATATAGAGATAATGGACGACGACTGAAACGTTAAGTTTTATGAAACGTATAAGAAATGTCCTAAGTTTTTGGAGTGCTTTAATCCTAACAAGGGACACGTATATAACGACTACTATAAACCACGAAAGGAAGGAACTTTACCTCCTTATAGAAAGTTTATAAGGGCTACTGCATGAGATAATCCTTATCTACCGCCTGAGTATGTCGAGCAGTTAGAGAGAAGCGACGAGATAACTAAACAGAGATTACTCTACGGAAACTTCGACTACGACGATACTCCAGGAAAGTTATTTAGACGGGACGAAATATCAGACTTATTCGACGCTAATATACAGCCTAACGATACAGTCTATATTACATGCGACGTAGCAAGACTGGGGGACGATAAAACAGTTATAATCGTTCGAAAAGGCTTAGACTGAATAGACGTTAGAACGTATCAAGGACAGACTACGGATCAAACAGCTAACGTTATTAAAGACTTAGAAAGGTTTTATAATTGCAGGAGATCTAATATAGCAATAGATAGCGACTGAGTAGGAGGCGGAGTTGCGGATCAGTTAAGAGGTTGCGTAAACTTTATAAACAATGGAACTCCTATAACGCAAAAAGACGAGATCAGGAACTATGCTAACCTTAAAACGCAATGCTACTTTAAACTCAAGTATTTAATGGAGAAAAGGGAAATCAGAATTACGACTTCCTGAGAGATTAAAGATAGAATCCAGGTAGAGTTAGATAATATCCTTGTTAAAGACATAGAAGGAGAAAGTAAAGTAAAATTAGAAAGCAAGGAGGATATGAAAAAAAGGTTAGGACATTCTCCGGACTATGCAGACGCTATTTGTATGAGAATGTATCGAGAGTTAAATAGATATAATTCCCCTATCGAAAAGACGGAGATAATCAGAGTTAATTTTGACGATATGTTATACTAAAGTTTAGTTGCATTTGAAAAATTCCGAATATAATACTTGGGAATTTATATTACATAACTAAGCATGGATAAGTCAGCTATACTTACTCAAATACAGAGAGAATATGCTTTAGGACTAAACTATGTAAGACCTGTTAGGATTAGGTACAGAGATAGAATCATGAAACGAAACCCTCAAGCTAAGAACTGAGGGAAAATTATAAATATTAACATGGTAGGAAATTACATAGATACTCTTATAGCTTCTTTCTTTACTAACGGGGTTAAATGTAAATTTATCTCAAGGAACGGTTGGATCTGAGAGGAGGAAGCTCAGAACCTAAACGCCGTAGCTGAATTTGACGAGAGAGAGGGTGCTATGCAGCAGCTTAAATATCAGGTAGAACAGGATAGCTTATTTTTCGGAGTATGAATCTTAAACAAGACAGGATTCGACCATAATACATTGACTAATACATGGAGAGCTGTTAATCCCCTTTCATGGATTCCTGATCCATTACCTACACAGACAGGACAATTTGACGGAAAGAATTATAGGTTTCATGGATTTTGCATGTTAACTAATATTCATGACGTTAAAAACATATACGACAAGAAGGCTATCGATAGACGGTTCGCTAAAATGTATAATATCGAAAGCACGTTAAATAGAGAAGCTTATTCTAATAAAGCCGGAACATGACCTATTATCGTAGACGAGATAGAGGATAACTTCGCTTTAGATATCTATATCCATTATACGATTATAGACGGTAAAAAATGGAAGTTCGTTTGTAGTCCGGATATTAGCGAAATCTTTTACCAGGAAAAACTACAACCAGTAACTAAAGAGGAAAAGTTAGACGAAACTCTAATTCCTCGACCAGTTTTATTAAACTATTACGATCCAGTTAGAGGAAATCCTTTCGGTACTTCTATCTGTGACAAAGTAGAGGATAAGCAGAACGCTAAATCTATATTAGCTAATCTATCTCTTATGAAAGCTAAAAGAGAAGCTACTGGAGGAGATTTCTTAGTTAATAGTAGACTTATTAAGAATAAAGAGGA